>Ga0255345_1000133_pt1 | contig 133191 bp, 129 predicted proteins | sample wastewater_treat_6_FD_192415 | JGI IMG/M metagenome (GOLD analysis project Ga0255345, IMG submission 192415) | Wastewater microbial communities from Lulu Island WWTP, Vancouver, Canada - plant20 | ecosystem: Engineered > WWTP > Wastewater > Unclassified | place: Canada: Vancouver, British...
GCCTGTGCAACGAGTCGGGCCGGCTTTTCGGTCTGATGCCGCATCCCGAGGCGTTTCTGCATCGGACCAACCACCCGCGCTGGACCCGCGAAGCGCTTCCCGAAGAAGGCCAGGGCCTGGCGATCTTCAAGAACGCCGTCAGCTTTATCCGCGGCAAAAACTTCTAATTATCTTTCTTTCCAATCAAATCAATCACTGTGATTTCCGGCGGGGCAAAAACACGTACCGGCGGTCCCCAAGTGCCCACCCCGCGGCTGACGTAGAGAAGTTTACCTGGCGCAAGCTCGTGCAGACCGTAAATTTTCGGAAAATAGAGCCGTACAATAAACCCAAACGGATAAAGTTGACCGCCGTGCGTGTGGCCGGAAAGCTGCAAATTGAAATTAGCATTTAAATCTACAAAAGGCTGATGCTTTAGCAACAATACAAATTGGTCTCTGCTTTGAGCCAATGCGCGTTGAAATTCCAGGCTTTTTTTCGTTGTCCCTGGTTCGCGACCGGTAATATCGTCCTCGCCAAAAATCGTAATGCCCGCAACCTCGACCGATTCATCGCGGAGAAGACGAAATCCTGCCGTTTGTGTAAACTCGATGGACCGCTTCAATCCGGCGTAATATTCATGATTACCCAGCACCGCGAATTTGCCATAAGGGGCTTCGATGTCCGCGAAACGCTCTGCATCATCCATGATATTGTCCAGCTCTCCGTCGAGCAAATCCCCGGTGCAAACCAGAACATCAGGGGCGGCTTCACGCACAAGCTGCAGCAGACGATCCAGGCGCCGCTCGCGGATAATGATACCCACATGCACATCTGATACCTGCACAATGCGCAGCTTGCCCGGGCGGGGTAAAATACGCTCAGTAGCGATTTCCAGGTGTCGCACGCGAATGTTTTGCGCTTCAAAATAACCATATACAACCAGAACAACAGACAAAAGGACAGACAGGCCGAAAAAAAGCGTTTTTAACGGAGGACCCGCACCGAACATTTTATATAAAAGCCTAACCAGATCAAAGGACAGATTAATAACAAAAAACAGGAAAACAAAGGCCATCCATAGATAGCCGATGCAGGCAACGGCGCGTGCTATCTGTTCATAGCGCAGCGATTCGAGCAGGCGCGCCAAAACGGGCGCAACAATAAGCGAAATCAAAAGAATAAGAATTGCGACCTGCAAAAAGCCGGAAAAATGAAGAATACTTCGCGCCCGAAAGAAGAAATAGAAATTTATACTTCCGTAGACACAAAAAAAGGTTAAGAGAAAAATTATCATTCTCAGTTCCATGTTGCTCCGTTTCCGGCTAAAGAGTAAAGAAAAACTCCCGCCAAGTCAATATCAAGGGCGAATTTAATCACCAGGTAGAACTTGACAAGCCATGTCCCATAAGATAAATACGTCATCTCTTTTGAGTATCGGATGCCGATGTAGCTCAGCCGGCAGAGCAACTGATTCGTAATCAGTAGGTCGCCAGTTCGATTCTGGCCATCGGCTCCAGAAATACCAGCAAACCCGACTCCATTCCGTTAGCACAAGACAAAATTTTTTATGGCCAAAGTTCTTATTCGCAAAACTGATTATGACTACCAGCAATTAAAACCTGCTTTTTTCGAGATCGTGGAAAAACTCGCCGGAGATAAAATCAAAAGCGGCCAGCGCGTTTTGATAAAACCCAATCTGCTTTCTTTCGCGACGCCTGAGGACGCCATTTTGACGCACCCTCTGGTCATTAAAGCCGCCGTGGAATACGTTCTGGAAAAAGGCGCGCGTCCGCAGGTTTCCGATTCTCCCGCCATCGGCTCGTTTGAACGCATCGTAAAAATGAACAAAATCAACGTAGCGCTGAAGGGGCTTGATGTTATTTGCTCTCCTTTTAAAAATACGGTGATGCTGGATATCGGCAAGCCTTACGGCAAGATTGAAATTGCCCGGGACGCCGCAGAGGCGAATGTCATTATCAATCTACCCAAGCTCAAAACGCACACGCAAATGCTTTTGACCCTCGCTGTGAAAAACATGTTCGGCTGTGTCGTGGGTTTCAAAAAATCCCAATGGCATATGCGCGCAGGCACGGACACTGATGCTTTTGCCCGTCTGTTGATAGCTATTCATCAGGCAGTGAAACCAACTGTTTCCATCCTCGACGGCGTCCTGGCTCTCGAAGGAGAAGGTCCGGGCAAAGGCGGCAAACCGAGACACATCGGGGTTTTAATGGGTAGCGCTGACAGTTTCGCTCTGGATATGGCCGTATGTCAGATGCTCGGCGTCAGTTACAAAAGAGCGCCCATTCTTAAAAACGCTCTCGATAAGGGGATGCTTCCCTTATGCGAAGTGAAAGGCGCTCTACCCCGGGTAATAAATTTTGAGCTTCCACTTTCTTCCGGTCTTATCTGGGGACCGCGGTTTTTGCATAACTTCATGCGCCGCCATACCATGGCTATGCCTGTGTGTGACGATGAGCTGTGCAAGATGTGCTCTCAATGCTGGACATTATGTCCAGCCAAAGCCATCGAGAATCTTGCCGAAAAAATCGAATTCGATTATAAAAGGTGCATACGCTGCTATTGTTGCATCGAAGTTTGCCCCTACGGCGCGCTCCATGCGCGAGAAACTATTGGCGGGAAAATCACCAGAAGACTGATGGAAAGCTTTTCATGAAAACAAAATTGAAACCTGATTTTACCAAATATTCATTAGCTTTAGTCGAAAATGACAAGATTGTTTATTCGTCCCGGGAAAGCGGACTGAGACCACTTTGGGATTGTTTAAAAAAATACCGGCAGGCGGGAAAAGAATTTATTTTATTTGATAAAGTAATCGGCCTAGCCGCGGCAAAGCTTGCTGTCTACGCAAAGATTATAGCGGGGATAAAAACATTGCTTGTTTCCGCACCGGCAAAAGAATTTCTTGATGAAAACGGCATTCCGATAAAAACCAGAAAAACTGTTCCTAATATACTTACTAAAAAGATGAAGGCGGTTTGCCCGGGTGAAATCATCGCTTTAAATACTGACAATCCCAAGAGTTTTCATACAAAAATACGGGCTATGCTCGACAAGAACTAATTTCTGTTATCCGGGCATCTTCGAATAGAGTCACCGGCGCGAACTGCCAAGAATGGAACCAAGGACGCCTCTGATAATCTGCCTCCCGACTGATGACCCGATGGAACGAGCTGCGCTTTTCGCAGCGGCCTGTACTATTCCTTCTGTTTTGCCTCCACGAGGACCTGTGCGTCCAAAGATGATCTCGCTTAATCCTCCGACCACATTTCCCTGATCCGCTGTCTGCTTTTTTGCCGCCGTGTTTTGACCGGTTGTTGGCGCATCGGCTATTGCTTTTTCCGCACTAGCGCGAAGTTTCTCATAAGCCGATTCCCGATCTAAAACTTTTTCATAATAACCGTAAATTGTGGAACGCTTAATAACCGCCAACCGTTCCGAATCGGTGAGCGGGCCAAGACGCGACTCGGGCGCAATCACAAACGACCGTTCCACCTGAGTCGGCCTTCCCTTTTCATCAAGAAAAGAAATAAGAGCTTCTCCCACGCCCAATTCCGTAATAACTTCGGCGGCATTGAAGGCCGGATTGGGGCGCATCGTATCGGCCGCCGTTTTTACCGCCTTTTGATCGCGCGGCGTAAATGCGCGCAGCGCATGCTGCACGCGGTTACCTAGTTGAGCAAGAACCGTATCAGGAATGTCCAGCGGATTCTGCGTGACGAAATAAACACCCACTCCTTTGGAACGTATCAAGCGCACCACCTGTTCAATCTTCTCCAAAAGAGCTCTGGGCGCATCGTTGAAGAGCAGATGCGCTTCATCAAAAAAGAACACCAGTTTTGGGTTTTCCGAGTCGCCAACTTCCGGCAATTGTTCAAACAATTCAGAAAGCAGCCATAAAAGAAAAGTGGAGTACAGTTTCGGATTGTTGTAAAGCCTATCAGCGACCAGCACGTTGATAATTCCTCTCCCCTCTCCGTCTGTCTGAATAAGGTCGGCTATGTCCAGCATCGGCTCGCCGAAAAACTTGTCGCCACCCTGTTGCTCGATGGTCAAAAGCCCTCGCTGAATAGCGCCGACAGAAGCGGCGGAAATATTACCGTATTCGGTGGTAAACTGTTTGGCGTTATCTCCCACAAATTGAATCATCGCCCGCAGGTCTTTTAAATCAAGCAGCAACAGGCCATTGTCATCAGCGATTTTAAAAACCAAGGTCAATACGCCGGATTGCGTTTCGTTTAAGTTAAGCAGGCGCGCCAGCAGAAGCGGCCCCATATCCGATACCGTGGCGCGGACTGGATGTCCCGATTCACAGAAAACATCCCAAAAAACAGCCGTGTTGGCACGTGGATTGAAACGTGTAATTCCTATTGATTCTAAGCGCTTAAGCATTTTTTCCGAGGCGGTACCCGCGGCGGCGATACCGGAAAGATCGCCCTTGACATCGGCCATAAAAACCGGCACTCCTATGGAAGAAAAGGACTCCGCCATTTTTTGCAAAGTAACCGTCTTACCCGTACCGGTGGCTCCGGTAATAAGCCCATGGCGATTTGACATTTGCGGCAAGAGAACAACTTCCCTGCCTCCGGACATGGCAATAACCAGCGGTGCGCCCATGATTGCTCCTTCACTTTTTTATCGGGTGTTTCACATTAGCAAGATATATTTTTGCTTGTATCGGCCAACGCCGTTTATATATCTTTTGGCTTTTTATAGCACCATTTTGTATATATTGATAGTCTGCAACTTTTTTCATCATGCAAAAATTTTTCCGCTGACGCTATGTGTTTTTGAAAACATTTATTCCCCACCCGTATGCCCGATTTTCCATTGCGGGCATAACTCTGACGAGCCCGGCTGATATTCACGGCAAACGAGTGGCCTTGTTTCATAGATAGAACACAAAAACTTTTCCCCTTCGTCATAAAGGAAAGGGCATTCGTGTGAATAATCACCGGTATCCGCAGAAATCATTCTGTCGCCCGCCCAGACAAGATGGCGGTGCTCGATAATATTCAGGATATCCTGTCTGCCCTCTTTTCGCCAGCGTTCAAAATCTTCTTTTTGCGCGTAGGCGATCAAATCAACAAAACAGCATTTGCCGCAGCACAGACAGGTAAGCGCCTTAACCACAAACTGTTTCCGCCAATAAAGTCAAAAAAATTCTACGTTCAGCAGATTTTAAAATAAATTTCTCCTTTAGAATCCCGCCGAGCTCAACACACCTTCGAACGTGCCGGCATTGAACAAATAAGCGTTCAAAGAAACTATTTACTCGTTTTTTTCTTTAACGCGCTTCAGAAGGTTAGGTATCTTTTTTATAATGATTTGTAAAGATGCAGATACAACGGGTTAAAAAGAAGCAAACACAATTGTAGATAATAATAAAATTCAGCGGACAGTTAATATCCCTGCTCATTTGCGGTTTGGATTGTATATGGCTGCAAGTTCTTCATTAGATTGCAGAAGTTGCTGCGCCCGGTGGGCTTTCTCTGCCATACTTAAATTTTTATCTTTCTCCAGGCTCATCAACTGCAACAATTGTTGCGTCAGTTTTTCTTCTTCTGCGAAAAACGCTTTGGCAACATCGGCGCCAAAATGCATCACGCGCAAATCATGCAGACCCTTGATTTGAGCAATCGCCTCCTCCACCGTCTCCACTTCCTCGTCCGGCGGATAAATTTGCTTGCTATCACGCATGTATTTGTCAAAATAATCTACCAAATGAACCACTTGGCGATGCGCTGTATCGGGCAATACTTCGGAAAGTTTCTGAAATTTTTCATCCAATTCTTCCGGCGTATTGAGGGCATATAATTTTTCTACATTCAAGCGCGTATTTTCGTTTAATAAGAGATTACCGTGTTCATCAACCTGAAACATTGAATAAATTTCATCCTTTTCCTTTGCCTCTTCTTGCTTTTGTGCGCTTTCTGCAACAACCGTGGTTGTGCATTCCGGTGTACCGCACGCCATAATTATTCCATTTTCCAGCAACTCCCCAGGTTGTGAGACAGAAAGAATTCGTTTATCTCGTTCATCTCTTTTATTCACTAAAGCGGGACTATCGAGTAGCAGGTAGCTTATCGCACCTGCCGTAATCAACAGTATTAAAGCTACCCAAATAATTCTTTTCTGCATGCTATTTCCCCCATACTTTTTTCTCAAGCCATACAGCGGCAAACCCCGGTATTATTAATGATGCGCCGGATTTGTGATCCGGCGCATGTCTCCGTTTACCCCTCCCCCTGTTTTATCTTCCTTGCTTTAACTGCTAATATGGGCAAGTACTCAGATAAGTATCAAAGCGTGAACTTGTCGCGTACGACGTATGTGAGGCTCCGCATAAAAATTCGTTATAACGAGTATCGCCATCAACAAAGCGTTTGGCAAAAGCTACGCCGTAGCGGCCGATGCGCTGATCCGTGCTATTGGGCGTGAAATGCGTCGCGCCGTTCAGCAGAGCATATGCTCTTTCGGGATACACAAGGCTGTTGTAGAAAGGACGCGCGTGGGAGGCATAGGGAGCAATAGTATCACCGTCCGCACCGAAAATAATCTGGGGCACGCGCACCGAAGAGAAGCTGGTGTAGGTGTTCCACGGAGTCAGGGGAATACCGACTTTCAAAGTAGCATCATTTGCAGAAGCAATAAGCGTACCGCCGCCGCCCATCGAATGTCCCGCCACACCACGGTCAGCAGAACGAATGCGCGAACGGATTGTACTGCTAGCTGAATTAATCATGTACCGGAGCGCAGCTGCCAACTGAGTAGCGCGACTGCTGGGCAAATCATAAATAGTATTCGTGTTCATGGCCATCGTTACAAAACCGTGCGTGGCCAGCCGACGGGCAAACCAGGAAATTGAAGAACTCGTTCCGGTAAAGCCCGGACAAACCGCAATTACGCCGTACTGTCCGGAAGTGGTCGGATAGTAGATTGTGCCACCGCCAAATCCCGACACCAGACTGGAAACGCTGCTGGACGATACCGAGAAAGGCCCGTCACCGTTGAGCAAGGTGGATGTCGGATTGGGTCCGATTTCCACCGCGTAGGCCAGGCTGACAACCATCAGCATTGTGAAGATTAACGACAATAAAGCTTTTAAAGCCTTCATAAAACCTCCCCTCCTTAAAAAATTGAATTTTTCAAAACTCTTTTTACTACTTGCCACACCTTCAATAAGCTTCAGAGGAAACTTCCCACGAGAAAATAAGCGAATTAATCTATATTAAGTATGTTGCACCTTACAGAAGCCATGCCAAATATTCATTGTTGGGGAAAAAATTATTTATAATGATATTGAGCACATAAGAGTTTTAGAATAAAGACGTCATCGGTAAAAAGTGTGACACGCCTCACTTTTGTGGCTGTGGTAGGTGTGGCATGCCTCAGTTTGTAGTATTTTTACATTTATTATTAAGATGTTACACTCTGAAGAAAATGCTGATTAAACAAGGTATAATTTTCTGAATATTAATAAGAGCTTATCAAACATTGAAACGGAAATTGATGATATCGCCATCTTGAACAATATAATCTTTCCCCTCCAAATGCAGGCGCCCCGCGGCCTTAACCTGAGCCAAGGATGCCCCGTGAGCGACAAATTCATTATAGTGCATAACTTCTGCCTTAATAAATCCGCGTTCGAAATCGTTGTGAATCACGCCGGCCGCCTGGGGGGCTTTTGTTCCTTCAGGAATCACCCAGGCCTTGACTTCGTCTTCACCAACGGTAAAAAAAGAAATGCGCCCCAGAAGCGAAAAAGCGGCGCGAATAATCCGGCCGAACGCCGGCTCGGCAATTCCCAGGGAGACGAGAAATTCTTTTTGTTCGGCGGCGTCAAGTCCAGCCAACTCTGCTTCGATTTTACAGCAAATACCCATTACCGGCTCTTTCAGCTTTGCTTCTTTAGCGAAAACATCGGCAAAAGAAAGATTATCCTCGGCTACATTGACCACCACCAGTTCCGGCTTTATCGTCCAGAAAGAAAAACTGCGCAGTAAAAATTCTTCCGCGCTGGCAAGCCCCAGCGCGCGCAGCGGCTTGCCTTCCTCCAGACAATCTTTGAGCCGCGGCAAGAGCTCGCTTTGCGCCGCCTCCTGCGGCGAGATGGCTTTTTTCGGCAATTTTGCCGTGCGTTCCATCTTTTTCTCAATGATAATCAAATCAGAAAGAATTAATTCGTCTTCTAATCTGCGATAAGCATCCAAAGACAGAGATACATCCGGCAAGGAAAACCCATCTACCACATGCAGGATGCCGTCGGTCCCGCTTAAATGTTGGCGGACTGCTTCCCACGGCTTTTCGCCCATAACATGAACATCGACAAAAGGAACTTTGGCCGGGGAAATCTTCGCCGGCTTATATATTTCGACCAGCTTATCAAAGCGAACGTCCGGAACGGAGGCCTGCCCGCGCACCACTGCTTCACCGTGCTGGCCGCCTTTTACACCGGTCATGATTTCGAACAATGTACTCTTTCCGCTTTGCGGAAGTCCAAGAATGCCCATTTCCATCGATAATTGCCCTTATTTACTTAAGCTTAAAATTTATCCGGCTGTTTTTGACATTTTCTGTTTGCTCGGCGGCAAAGATTTTTGGTTCTATAGTGAATATTCTTTCGGCACTGACCTCGCCGGATTGAAGAAACAGCTCTTTCACATTCTGAGCGCGTTTTAAAGCAAGCTGACGCAGATCACTATCCGTCACTTCGATATTTGCGAGCATTAATTTCTCCATTTCCTCGGACGGCAAGTCTTTTTGCATTCCCAGAATATTGCGCGGTTTGGAAAAATCCGCCGCGCGGTAAGCCTGCTTCAAATATTTATCATATTCCTGCGAGGCAACATGGACGCTCTCAATCCCTGTCTCCTGTTCCCCTCTTTTCATCATTTCTTTTAGCTTTTGCGCCTTGATTTGACGATTAAATTTTTCCCTCTTCAAACCTTCCTTATCTTTTTGCGCATCAACGCAACCTTCAATATCCAGCTTAATATTGGGGCGTTCCATCAATGCCTTACTTATCAACGTTATTTTCTTTTGGCCATCTTCAGTCACAGCAGCGCTTCCATAATTAAATTCTATGAAACTAAGCTCTTCTCCGACACCGGTCAAAGACACAAGCAAATCAAAAGGAGATGTAGCCGCTTTGGTAATAAGATTAACGATAATCTGCCAGACAATGGACCAGACTTTAAATTCCGGATCATCCAGACTTCCCCAAACAGGAATATCCAGATTAATTTTCCCATTACGATCGGTTAAAAGCGAGACCGCCAGCGTCACCGGCGCTTTGATGGCCTCTGGACTCTCCACTTTGTCACCAAAAATAAGCTGGTCAATGATAATCCTATTTTCCGAATCAAGTTTCCGCTTATCAATAAGATAAGCCACATTGAAGCTCAATTTGCCCTTATTTATGGGATACCCTAAATACTTATTCGTGTAGGGTGTAAGGGAACTCATCTCTACATTTTGAAAGTTGACTTTAATATCGGCAAATATATCTTTTGCCAGGGGGTTGATTTTCCCCGATATAGCAAGGGGCGAGCCAAATCCCAGATTACCTTTGAACCGGACATCGGCACGAGAAGATTTATCTGAGGATAGTCCGGTAACTCTGCCGTCAATGTCAAGTATGCTTACCGAATAGTTTGGCTTGATATTCCTATCGGCGAAATTAATATCGGCGTCTTCCAGCACAAAATCATCAAGCTGAAATTTAAACTCCGTCTTTTTTCCGGAATCAGCGGCGCCCCCGTCCTTTTTCGCGAGTTGCCTTTCTTGTTGATAAAGATTAAGCAGATTTATTTCTCCGTTTTCATTCCGGCGAATGAAGAGTTTGGGAGACATAAGGAAAATTTTTGCCAGATGAATGCGCGAGGCGAAAGGTTCAACCGAGACGACATCGACATTCAACAACGGTAGCCGTAAAATATTTTTGTTTCTTAAATCATCAAGCACTACATCTTTTAAAGTTATTATTCCGGAAAGTGCCATCGAGGGAGAGTTATCCTTGTCGACAAGAAAATCAATTTTTATTTTTGTGTCCAGCCGCGCGGATTTCAATTGACAGTTCATTTTTACGGGAATATAATTCAGGTAGAAGGGAATATCCACATCCTGAATATCCACGTCGAAACTGGTGGCACGTGACGTCAAAAAAGGCCGGGTTTTACCAAGAAGCTCAATTTTATTATCATTGATTCTCGCGCTAAATTTGGGCTCAACATAATTTTCCACATAGTAACTTATATTGGATATGAAGGGGATAGAAACATCGATGTCCCGCGCCGTATGACGTGTTTTGTTGGGTTCATCCTGAAAATCAATTTCCCCGTTGACAATTTCAATATTGTTCAGCGAAAAAAGAAAAGGTTTTTCATCACCGGCGGGTTTTGTTTCATCTTTATCGCGGACAAGCAAATCGGAAAAATTGTAGGATCCGTCCTGCCTGCGCAATATGCCAAGGTAAGGATTGATTAAAGAAATTTTTTTCAAAATCAGCGCCCGGCGAAAAAGAGAAGGCATCAAATCGGCATTAATACGGAGCTCATCAAAGGTGATAAAAGGAATTGCCCCTTCAGGTTCTTCCAATTTAAATCCCCTGACCGTTGCGGAAAACGTAAAAGGATTTATGCTGATTTTGTCGATGTTGGCTTTTCTGTGCAGGGCCGCGGACATTTTATCCGTCACCACCCACTTAATGACCGGCGGCGCGATAAAAAATCCAACCAGAGCAGCCACAGCCACAACAACCAGTAGCCCAAGGATGATTTTTTTTAAGAAAAGCATATTTATTATTCCTTGTGTCTTTAATTTTCGTTAATAACAGGGGGTGGGAGGAATTTCTCCGGCCAAAATTAACAAAAGCAGAACACCAGTTATGCAAACACATCCTGCAACGGGTTATCAGACCGGTTTAAATTCTTTCTCTATTCTGGCCATAGCTTCCTCCAACCTATTATCGGGGACGGTCAGCGACATGCGCACAAAGCCCTCGCCGTATTGACCATAAGCCGTACCGGCGGCGACAACCACCGCCGTTTCATCAAACAACCGGTTGGTAAATTCCAGCGATGTCATGCCCGCAGGCACGGGTACCCACAAATAAAAAGTACCGCGCGGCGGACGGAAATCGATGCCGATTCTCTTCAAAGTCTGCAAAACCAAACTGCGCCGGCGGGCGTAGATTTTCAACATCTTATCCACAAAACCAGCTTCGTTCCTGAGCGCCATAATGCCCGCGTACTGGATGGCGTTGAAAATACCAGAATCTGTGTTTTCTTTGACCTTGCTGATGCCCGCAATCAAATCCGGATTGCCGCAGGCCATCCCCAAACGCCAGCCGCACATGTTGAAGGGCTTGGAAAGGGAATTTAATTCCACGCCCACACCTTTGGCGCCTGCGGCCTGAAGAAAACTAAGGCGTTCCTGTCCATCAAAAACCATCTCGCCATAGGGATTATCGTAACAAACGGCGATATCAAATTCGCGCGCAAAGGCCACCAGTTTTTTTAAGAAATCCATTGTGGCGCACGCTCCCGTCGGATTGTTCGGATAGTTAAGAAAAATTGCGGAAGCTTTTTTGGCGATATCCGTGGGAATATCTTCCAGCACCGGCAGATAATCATTCTCCGGCAAAATGGGAATATTGTGTGGAATGCCCTCACCCATTAGAATACTCGAACGATAAGCTGGATAACCGGGATCAGTCATCAAAACAATATCTCCGGGATTGACGCGCGCCAGAACAAAATGATGACAACCTTCCTTGGAACCAATAAGCCCCAGAACTTCCGTTTCCGGATTAACCGCGACATGGTAACGATCAGCATACCAACGCGCCACTTCCTTGCGAAAAGCCAGCATGCCCTTTTCTTCGTCAATCGGATAGCGGTGATTGACAGGGTCACGGGCGGCGCGGCAAAGCTCGTCAATAACTTTATCGGGTGTAGCTTCCACCGGGTCGCCAATGGCCAACGATATGACATCCACGCCGTCAGCTTTGGCTTTGTTGATTTTTTTTCTGAGCTCCATGAACAGATAAGGCGGTATTTTTTTCAAACGTTCGGCTGTCTGCAAATTGAACCTCCTGAGATGAAAATCAAGACGCGCTGTTATTTGTACGCTTCGTCAAAGAGAAATCCCTGATAAACTATTGTTACCCGACCTTCAAGATAAATTTCAGCAAAACGGTCATCTTCGCGGCGGAAGTAAACACGCAATGTTTCTCCGCTTTGCACGACTACATCTACCGGCGAATCCACGAGGTTTCTTTGTGCCGCCGCCAAAACGGCAGCCACATCTCCCGTGCCGCAGGCCAGTGTCTCATTTTCCACGCCACGCTCGTACGTGCGCACTTTTAACTTATGCCGGCCAAGAACGAGGGAAAAATTGACATTGGAGCCTTTGGGCTGAAATTTTTCATGAAACCGGATTTTTCGGCCCCAATGAACAACTTCGAATGATGCGAGGTCATCAACAAAAGTTACGGCATGAGGCACCCCCGTGTTGAGGATATCCACCACGAACTCCCGGCCGTCCGTGATGATTTTTTCCCCAAGAGTCATCGCGGAAGGATCGGTCAACTTCACCTTGGGCACATCATTTTTAATTTCCGCCTTAATGATCCCGGCCGGAGTTTCAAAGGAAAGTTTTCTGCCCGCGATTCCCTTAAGATGCGCCAGGCGCGCCACGCACCGAGCGGCATTGCCGCACATTTCCGCCACAGAGCCATCGGAATTGAAAAACCGCCATTTGAAATCGGCGCGGCTGGACGGTTCGATTAAAAGCAGACCATCCGCACCCACGGAAACCTTGCGCGCACAAAGGCGGCGGGTAAATGCGGGCAGGTCGCCGTCATCCAGGGATAAATCGCGGTTATCAATGATGATAAAATCATTGCCACTACCGCTCATTTTGTAAAATTCAATTTTCGCCCCGGATTTTTTCATCAAGTCTCTATGATTATATCTTCAATGTCTTCACTGCGGTTGAGGGTGCGGGTCACTCGCAGCACTTCCTCCGTCGTCGTTATTCCCGCCAGAACCTTTTGGATGCCGTCCTGCTGCAACGTAATCATGCCGTGTTTGACGGCCAGTTCGTTAATCTGGTTGGCATCCGATGTCTTCAAAACGAGTTTTCTAATTTCATCATCGACTGTCATTATTTCGAATATCGCCGTCCGCCCATGAAACCCGGTTTGCATGCACAAATTGCATCCTTTTTTGCGATAGAAAACATTATTCTTCAACACCGATTTATCCAAACCAAGATTATTCAAAGATTCATTGTCCGGCACATAAACTTCCTTGCAATGCGGGCAGAGCACGCGCACCAGTCGCTGCGCGATAATCGCGATGACCGAAGATGTAACCAAAAATGGCTCTATCCCCATGTCAATCAGACGGGTAACGGCACTGGCCGCATCATTGGTGTGGAGCGTGGAAAAAACCAGATGTCCGGTCAGCGACGACTGAATGGCGATTTCGGCCGTCTCCCGGTCGCGGATTTCGCCGATTAAAATCACATCGGGATCCTGGCGAACGATGGAGCGCAGTCCGGCGGCGAAAGTCAGGTCAATCTTGGGATTGACCTGAATCTGCCCCACACCGTCAATCTGATACTCAATCGGGTCTTCGATGGTAATAATATTGATTTCCGGACGGTTTATGGTGGAAAGAGCCGCGTACAATGTTGTCGTCTTGCCGCTGCCGGTGGGTCCCGTAACCAGGATGATGCCGTAAGGCGATTTAATCAATCGATTAAGCAGCGTGATTCGTTCATCATGCATGCCCAAGTCAGACAATCTTAAAATATTTGCCGACTTGTCCAGCAAACGCATAACCACCCGCTCGCCGAAGGCCGTCGGAATGATTGACACGCGGATGTCAATCAGGCGGTCGGCAATTTTTATTTCGATGCGTCCGTCCTGCGGCAGACGCTTCTCCGCAATATTGAGCTTGGCCATGATTTTGATACGGGAAACAAGAGGGGATTGAACACGACGCGGCATGCTCATTATATCGTACAGAACACCGTCGATGCGGTAGCGTATTTTTAAGTTACCCGAATACGGCTCGACGTGAATATCGCTGGCGCGGTCCTTAATCGCCCCGGAAACCAAAAGATTGACCAGTTTAATTATCGGCGCGTCGTTCACCTCGTCAAGCAAATCCGCAGTTTCATCTATTTCCGAAATCAGTTCATCAGCGGAAGCTTCTTTCATTTCTTCAAAGTAATCTTTGGCCGAAGAACGGCTCATATCAAAAGCCATATTTATCGCCGCCGCAATCGCATCCTGCGGAGCCAAAACTACCTGCGCATCTGGCCTTTGCAGAAGGTTGCGTAAATCGTCAACAGCCTGAAAATTCGTGGGATCATTAACGACAATAAGCACCTGAGAAGAAGTAATCAGCGGCACCATCTTGTACTTCTTCAGATACTGAATGGAAACTTTTTGTGTGAATTCCATGTCCATACTTTCCACCGGCAATTCGTTAAGAAGCGAAAGGCCAAAGTGAGCGGAAAGAATTTTTAACAAATCGTTTTCAACAATCGCTCTTTTGCGCAACAGCAATTCAAAAAATCCGGCGCCGTTTTGGTTCTGCGCCAAACGCGCTTCTTCTATTTCCTCGGCGGAGACACCGGCTAGCATCAATTTCGTCTCCAATGACAAGGCAGGAGCCGCAGAGCGCGAAGACGAATCTTTTTGCGCCTTCAGGGGTGTTTTAAGAGCTGTATGTATTCTGGACATATAAAAACACCAGCTTATGCTAGGGCTTCATCGGCACTGTATTTTCGGGAGGTTCGGTCTGACCGGGCGAAACATTATCCAGCGACTTTTGTCATCCAACTTGATGATACCCTCCACGACCGTACCCATGGTCTCCCTCTTTTCCTGATATATAGCGCTGGCCTCTTTCTGCGTGCGGACAATGTGCGGCGTTATAAAGACATATAAATTCGTTTTTTCTCTTGACTTCCCTTTGGACTTAAACAGCCAGCCCAGAAGGGGGATATCGCCTAGAAGCGGTAATTTGTATGTGTTGTCTTCGGTACTGTCGCCAATCAAACCGCCGATAACAACAGTTTCCTTGTCCTTTACCACCACCGCAGTTTTGACCGTTCTTTTCAACGTCGTCGGAGTCCCCTCATCCACACCGGCGACTACCTTGGTCACCTCCTGGTTTATCTTAAGGCGGATGAAGTTCTCCTCGTTGATATTCGGCGTGATTTTAAGGATAACACCGACATCACGGTATTCATACTGACTGTAGTTGAGCTCGGCTTCGGTGGTATCCATTCTGGTTATATAAGGCACATTCTCGCCGACATTTATTTCCGCCTCTTCGTTATTGAGTGTCATGATCTGCGGCGTGGAAAGAATGGATACGTCGGAATCCAGCTTGTAAGCCTGAACAACCGCGCCGATATTGGGAAAAACTAGATCGCCAATCTTAATGCCGGCACCGATGAGGCCTAAAGTAAATCCGCCGGGGAAAAGGACTTTTCCCGCTTCACCAATCATGCTATCAAATATACTATAACCACCAGGATTTGTGACTGTGCCAGTACCACCGGAACCGATAAACCCCGCTGTTCTGCCCTCATCAAAACCAGAAATGCTTCCGGTATCTTTAAGACCGCGCCATTCGACGCCAAGTTTAAAATCTTTGCCGGCGTTGACTTCCATGATTAAGGCCTCGATGTAAACCATAGGGCGCGGCACATCAAGCTGCTTGATGATGCTTTCCATAACTTTATAATCTTCGCGCTCGGCCATGATGACCAGTGTGTTGGTCGCCTTATCGGCCACCACCTGAACATTTTTGGAAACCACCGGCACGGGAGTTTTTTGCGCCCCGGCCGCCTGCGTGGAGTCCCCTCCCCTGGCAATGCTGATGAGCACCTTGGCCAAATCTTCGGCCACACTGTTTTGCAGGCGGTAAACCTGAATGTTCGATTCTTCCCGCGGCAAATCCTTATCCATTAGCTCAATCAAACGGCGCATATTTTCCGTGTCAGCAACACTGGCCAGTAAAATCACCGAATTCGTCCGAGCGTCGGAAACTATTCTGGTGGGCGTGGCCGTGGGGCGGCGTTGTTGATAAATCGCCGTGAGCGCTTTTACCACTTCCGAAGCGGAAGCGTTGCGCAGCGGAATATAAGAAATCTGGTCTCCCGCCCCTTCCACATCGAGCGCTGTCACGATATCCTGCAGACGTTTGATGTTAGAAAGATAATCGGTAATTACCAGCATGCCCGCGGGGGGATAAGAAAGGACGGAGCTGGTTTTCGGAACAATGGGATCCAACACACGTTTTATTTCGTCGGGATTGGCTCGCTCCAAAGACAAGATATGTGTAACCATACGATCATCAGGATAGCGGATATCTTTTTTAAACCTCGTCTCCAAACTTTTTTCCCGTGCCGTCGTGGCGGGAACAATCTTGACCATATCTCCCACCGGCACAGTGGCATAACCGTTAACTTCCAAAACAGACAAAAAAACATTATAAACGTCTTCCAGCGGTATTTTCTTTGGCGAAACAATCGTGGCTTTGCCTTTTACCCGCTCATCAATGATGAAATTCTTACCGGTGAGTTCGCTGATAAACTTTATAAAAACCGTTATATCCACATTATCGAAATCAATGGTGACATATTTTTCGACCGGCGGCTCTTTCACCTTCGCGGTGTGAACGCGCTTGGAAGGCGACGGCGCGGAGGTTGTGGTTTTTTTTCCCTGTGTCTCCTGAGGCGATGCAGTCTGAGCGGCGGGTTTGGTTTTCTTTTTCTGGATTGCCGGTTTTGTATTGCTCGCTGCCGCCTGAGCGTCCGATTGATCCTCGACGGCGGTCGTTATTGTCTGCTCTGTGCCGACGACCCTCGCCCCCAACGCAAGATTCACGGGAGCGCAAAGCAAAACGAGCGCAATGGCCCCGCCTAAAAATAGGCCGACTTTCTTGTGAAACTTAGGATTGCTCATGGCAAATTCCCCGGCTCCTTCATCAAAGCGGAAAATTCCGGTAGACCACGCAGGGGTTTCAAATCATCGTCATTTTTTGCCCATTGCCTTGCCTGCGGATTAAAGGCAACCGCTTTTTTTAGATACATCATGCTTTGCACCAAATCTTTTTTTTGCGCGTAAACACAGGCCAGATTGTAATGAGCATCAACGTACTCATTGTTCATATCCAGGGCGTCATGGAAATACTTTATCACCATTTCGTAATCTCTCTGCTCCATATAAATCACACCCAGATTATTCAACGCCTGCACGTTTTGAGGATCAATTTTAACAATTTTTTCATAAGACGTTTTAGCTTCTTGAAGATTTCCCTTGCGCTGCATTTCCAGCGCCTGCGCGTATATCGCCGCTACCGGCGGCTTAAAGGGCACAGGCTGAAATACAGCGCGTGCTTTTGTCTCATCAAGCGTATTCAAGAACACGATCATTGCCGCAGCAAAACAAAATACGGTCATTACTCCAACCAACGACAGCCACTTAGAGTAACGCTGAGGCTTCTTTTCGGAAAAGTCAAAAAGGTGACGATAAGCCTCATAAGGCGAATTCTTTTCTTTCTGCAGTCTGCGTAATGCTTTGTTTATGTAACTCATAATTCCCGATAGGTCAAGAACCGGCAAAAGTGTTAATTTGTCCAACGCTCCCAAATTTTCTTCCAGCCGTTCATCGTTTTCTGAAAATAATCAGCGCCGATATCCGCCGCAGCCAGTTTAATGATTTTGCGGCTGATTTTGCTGACGTTTTTTGTATAAGCAATCAGAAGCGCTCGGTCACATAACGCGTTGATTCTCCGCGGGATGCCTTCCGAAAAGTCATAAATAATACTTATAGCCGGTGAAGTAAATTTCAGCGTATCGGGACCCTGCGCAACTTTTAGCCGGTGTTCGATATAATCACGCACTTCCCGCGGCGAAAGGGGATCAAGAGAATAGCGCACCGTGATTCTTCCGTTCAACTGTCTCAGCGCCGGCAACTTCAAAGTAGCATTCAGCTCGGGCTGGCCGATTAAAATTATTTGCAGGAGTTTCTCCTTGTCGGTTTCCAGATTGGAAAGCATCCGCAATTGTTCCAAAACGCCGCGTGATAAATTCTGGGCCTCATCAATCAAGAGCACCGCCGTTTTTCCCGCGCCGTAATTATTTAGTAAAAACTTATTCAAAATATCGATGCAGGCCTTTTTTGACTTCATCTCTTTTTTTGCCGTTTTAATGCCGAATTCGTTCAGTACTGTTTCGAGCAAATCCATTTCGGAAATAGCCGTGTTAAAAATCAGTGCCGTTTCCACAGAATTATCCAAGGCGTTAAGCAGGCTACGGCAAACTGTTGTTTTACCCAGACCTATTGCCCCAGAGAGTAAAACAAATCCTTTTTTCTCCTTGATACCGTAAACGAGACAGTTCAATGCATCTCTGTGGTGCTCGCTTAAAAACAAATAACGCGGCTCCGGTGCTAAACTAAAAGGATTTTCTTTTAAACCAAAATACTCAGCGTACATGGTTCCCTCTCATCCCGCTATTGAAAAGAATAATTAATTCTTTCGTCTTTGCCGTTTCTTTTCAAATTCAGAACTATATTCTGCCCTGTCTGCATCAAATTGACCAATTCCAAGAGATCGTCTGTATTTTGCATACGCTTGTTATTCACGTCAATAATTATATCTCCGTTTTGCAAACCAAGTTTTTGATAAATACTGTTCGGCTTAATGTTGGAAATAATATACCCCTGCTGAGCACCTCCCACGAAATAAGAGCGCACTTGGGCGTCGTTCATGGCTATTTTTAAATCCTCTAATCTTTTTGTCACTTCATTTTTTTCTACGCTTATTTGCGACGACCGGATTTTTTCGCGTGCCGATCTTGATAACAGCGGCGCTTCCGGCGTGTGTTTTATTTTAAGGGTTATATCTCTGCCTTCTCTGTTTATCGTCGCCGTATTGCGCGAAATACTAACCACCCGGGCTGTACCGATCATATCTCCAATTCGGTACAGGCGCTGTTTTTTGCTGTTTCTTTCTTCAATAATGATAAAGCCAAAGGAATCCGTGCCCGCGATGGTTCCTTTCAAATCAAATTCGGCTATTTCCTCTCCTTGTACGAAAAACCCTCCTCGCTGATCACTTGTCTCTTTAAGCGTGGTTTGAAAAATATTGCGTTCCGTGATTACGCCATAATCCGGCAACGATTCTTTCATTGCAGTTCTCACAACTTGCGTAGGGACAATCTCTTCTGCTGCCACGGTTGATTTGTCTATCATCATAAAGCTGAATATTTTGTAAAAAAGGCTTACTCCCTGATAAGACAAAACCGTAATGGCGACAAAAACAGCCGCAATGCGCAACTTAGCAGAGTCAAGCGAGCTCTCCGACAAAAAGTCCCTTGCTTTGTCCTTCCACTTGTTGAAAATCTGTTCAATCTTAGCCAGCATACGCTCACGCATCAGATATACTTAAAGACCGGGTTGGCCAGCGTACCGCCAATTGCCACTTGCACTTTCGTTCTCTCCTTGCCGATTATTTCTATTGTGCCTTTCAAATCAAGCCTGCTTTCGGCAAGATCGGCATCAGGGATTATATCACCCGCAAGCGAGCAATTTATCCGCTCACCAGAAAGTTCCAGTAGTTTCAATCCAATACCTTCGCTTTGAAACATGGCCTCTATTTGCGCTGTCGTAAAATCGATTTTGTTTATTCCCAAAAACGGTTCGGCCAAAGGGTAGGCGCCATCGGAAATAAACACTTGCAATGCTCCCGCAGTTATACCGCCGGCATCATCGGTTTCATAATTAAGGAATCCATGCGCTTTACCTGATATTTCTCCGCCCACTTTATTTTTAAGGAGACCAAATTTTTGCAAATCTATATTCTTAAAGTACAGTTTTGCCTCCGCCGGTGGAAAAATCTTTTTCCACGACAACACAGCGGAGCTCCCGTTGAAGCTGCCGCCGTAAGCCTGACCGCTCAGACCCAAAATGAGGCGTTTTCGAATAAGGTTCAACAAAGAATACTGTATTTCAAGCGATTCGCCTTGGAAAACGGGGTTCTGCCCGAATGACGAACTCCTGAGCGTAACATTTTTAAATTTCAGACCGAAGGGAAAAGCAACACGCAGTGAAGACGACCTAAAGATAAAATCAGACGAGTTTACGGAACTTTCCAGCTTGCTCCGGACAATTTCGGCGGGAAAAAGCACATATAAAAAGATAATGGTAATGCAGATACCATAGAGAGCAAACCAAAACGATTTTTTCTTAAATAATTTCATCCTGCTAACTGCCTCCCTGGTGCGGATTCACTGCCGTGACACAAACAATTTGCATCTGCACGCTTAAATATTCCGGGCTCCCCTTCGCTTTACTTACGGCGATCCTTTTGATTCTTACCAGCTCGGCGGGAGATTCCACAGAGGACAAAAATTCGGCAAGCTGTTTGACGGTAATTTTTTCCAGCCGCAGGTCAACGAGTGTTTCCTCGAAAAACGACGATCGCATGCCGCGGGAGGCATTCATCTGCTTTATATTCCCTTTGACACGCGCCTGAATCGCTTTCTTTTCCAGGTAAGAAAACAAGCTGAATTCAGACGTACGCGTGGACATAACCTGCTTTATTTGCGCCATTCTGTAGCGGTGCCGGGCAAATTCAGCATCAAGCTGAATCATCTCCTCAAGTTTTATCTGATTTGCCGCGACTTGCCTTTTCGCTTTCGTCACGGCTTCCCCAAAAGGAAAAATAACCAGTTCCAAAACGAGTGCGAAAAAGACAAACGCCGCCGCCGCGACAACCATATACCGCTGTTTTTTCTCCAACTTGTCCCAGAACGCTTTTATCATTTCAACTCAATCCTCATGCTGAATTCAACTTTATCCCCTTCTTTGGTTAAACTGCTTGAACCAACAGAAACATTCTTAAAATATTTTGATTTGAGGAGCTCGGCTTCCACCAGAGAAACAATTTCCATTCTCTGGGTCTGCCCGCTGAGCAGCAAAACACCGTTTTCATAACTGAACCCGGAAAGAACCACATTTGTTGAAGGCGGAATCAACTCGGAAATTTCTTTCAGCATATCCGCTACCAGAGTTCCCTGCCCCCCCTGATAAAAACTGAACATTTTTCTGTCCTCGTCAAGCTTCGTTTTCAGCTGCTGTACCGGATCGATCATGGCCTAGGCTTCGGGAAAATTTTTCTTAAAAATAGCGGCAATTTGTTTCTTCATAATACCCGCGCGGTAGGACTGCAGGGCGTAGCCAACCAATAAATTGGCCGCGCCCAAAATGATTATGATTAACGCAACAACAGCCGCCGCGCGGAGTTGTTTTTTAATGTTGAAATACCCTTTTTTTGCAGCAAATTCACCCTGCCGGAAATTAAAACCTCGCCGACGGGAAAATAATTTCATTGCCGCTGCCAGCGCCGTATTCATAATTTGCGGATGATATTTTTCTCTTATGTTTTGCGCAATTTCTGTTTTATTCATACGCGCCAGATCTAAAATTTCTACAGGCACGGAAAAACAATCCTCCAATTCATTTATCAGGAAAGAGAAAACAGCCCCGCCGCCGGTGAGAATGATGCGGGAAATATCTTTCTTCAACACTCCCTTTATTTTCATCATTTCTACGGTATGTTCCAGATCCTGACAAAATTCTCGGCACAAGCCGACAACATCTTTGACGACATTATCCGGAGTAATGTCACTCAAAAGAGAAAAAACGTCATCTTTTTCCAGCGACATTTCCTGAGCTAAAGTTTCCACCAAAAAGTCACCGCCAAAAGAAAAAGACCGCACTTGAACAACTGCCCCGTTTTCATAAAAGCAAGCTGTTGTCGTAGATGCTCCGATATCTAAAATCATTGCGCATTCATCTGTGGATACTTTTCCCATAACCGGCTGCGCCAGTGCCACGGGGGAAACATCAATCATGACGATATTCGCAGACAGATTGTTTTGCACCGCTTCAATCAAATCACGGATAACTTTTTTGGCCACTGCAGCCACAAGAAGATAACCCTCCTCGGATTTCAAATAATCGATAACAACCTCATCGCGGGGCAAGGGAATCAGCGGTTCCAGTTCAAAGGCCAGCGTTTTTTTGATTTTTTTGTCATCGCGGAAAGGAAGACTTACCTGACGGAACATAACATTATCCGGCGACAGGCAAACGCAGCAGGACACATCTTTCAACGCGACGTTCTCCGCCAGTTTTTTCAGTGCCGGTTCAAGTCCTCCCTGCTCATCAATAACAACCGACTCGGCGGCGAGCACTCGACCTCCGGAAGCTCCCCGGCCCACCAGTAAAACCGCCTTTATCGCTTGGGGACCAATATCCAGTCCCAGAACGGCGTCCGGCATTAGTTAATCCTCCATTTGAGTATGTTGCCGGAGCTCCCATCTCTTTTGATAACGGTCGTTATGGTCTGTTTCATTTCGTTCATTTCCCCGGTGGATATAATTTTAAAATAATGGCTTTTTACTGTGAGTTCCGCAGCAATATCTTGCTGATTCAATAATCCCGCAAAGTTCGGGTCTCGATACCACCAATCATTATTGGCTAAACTGGGATTCTTGCTGCGCCGAAATTCATCCATTTTTTGAGCCACTTCCGGTGTTATCTTAACAGACAAAGCGCGCAACACCATCAATGGCGCGGTATTAATATTGATCGTTCCGGTGCTGTCCACGGTAACATACTGAGACAACGCAGGTTTTTCCTTGGTTCCGCTAAAAATTTCTTTGGTTACACCTTTTATCATAAGCAATTCTTCAATGCAATCCAGCAGGGCATTTTTCGCTTTATAGGGGGGATCCAACGTGGAGTAATATAGACTTTCTGCGCTGCCGCCGGTCACCTCATCATCCGCATCAATCCAATCTTTAATTGCACCGACAATTTCCTCTGCTTTTTCTTCACCGAGTGCAAATTCCGGCTGACTCAATAAGCGCAGTAAAATATCTTTTATGGTATTATTGTACACATATTCATTGCCCTCAACTTTAACCAGTTTGTTTAACGGAATTTTGCCCATTTCATCTTCCACTTTAACGATAAAATAACCGTTTTCGAAGAGATCTTTCGACTTGGCGGAAAGCACTTCCATGTTCGCCCAATCATCAAACAAAGTATCATACTCTGTTTCGGAACCAGTCAGCAGCGCGACGGCTCCGTAAACCCCCGATTTGGCAATGTACGCGAGCTTGATTCCGTCACTGACACTGGCGGCGTCGTAAATATCGGCGCGGGCGGAACGGTTTAATTCAATCGCAAAAGCCACCAGCACGCCGACAATCAGTATAACGGTAATCAGAGCTACGCCCCGGTTATTAAGAACTCTTTCCCTCCACGTTTTCATTCTCTCGTTCCCGCCGGTAAAAAAGTCGTGGTCATGAATTTATACGGTTTTTCAGCATCATTTTTATTCGCCAGCGCTATTTCTATTTTCACCGCCACGGGAGCTTTACCTTTCTGCCTTGAAGATGAAGAGAGGGAATCCCAGAATTCTGTTTCACCGCCGCCAGCATCATAAAATTTAAAATTCAGTATATAAATATTCTCACAAATGACAAATCCCCGCTGGTCTCTTTTTTCCACGGCCGGAACGACACCGGGCAAATCGTTTCTGATCAGGGAAAAACTCTCTCCGCTTTCATTTTTTCTTGCAAAGTAAGAAATGGTTGCCGGTCTCTGCTCCACCGCCTTTTCGTCAAAGTCCAGGTGCGCCGCCGACCAAAAGGTGAGCGATTGGAACTTTCGGCCACCTATTATATTCTCTTCCGACTGCAGAAAAAAAGCTTCTTCCGACTTTTGCAGAGAGGACAAGTCTTTAATCATTCTGTCCAGAGATATCCGCGCCATTTTATAAATTTCCTGCTCATAGGTTATATCGTGGACAATCCGCAATGAATAGCGGTAAGAAACGAAGGCCGTGGTCAAAACCACGCTGAGAATAAATATGGCGATAAGAATTTCCAGCAGAGTAAAACCACTGGGACAAAAAACATGTCTGGTATTTTTCCCCGACATAAAAAATACCTTTCCCCTTAATTTAATCACTGCACTTTATAGAGAACCAGCCTGTAATCTCCTCGCCGTTGCATATCCTTATTGGACACGGTAACCTCAATTTTTTTAAATTGTTCCAGTTGCGTGTCGGAAATATCCACCCGCCAACTGTATTGAGGGTAATCCGGGCCAAAGTTTCCTTCCTGGCTGCGGTTTAGCGTTAACACTCCCGCTTCTATTTCAGCCATTTTGCTCTGTGCCAAAAGAGCGGCGCTTGTTGCAAACCGCGCCTCGGAGGACATGGAAACACTCTGTGATTGCAGTTGAAAAACCGCCACCAACGTGATGGCCATAATTGCCAGAGCAACGAGCACCTCGACCAGCGTAAATCCGGCTTGCCTTTGGCTTTCCGCACTAATTCTTCTACAAATAGATTCTTTCACTCCCCAAACCTTTTTCCCATAAGATATTCACATATTCTTCGTAAATACCGGTTATGCCCAAGAAAGGATTGACCACAATAGTCATTCTCCCCTCTCCTTCCGCCAGATGAATAACCATTGGAGGGCACAGATTGTTTTTACTGAATTTGATCCGTACTTCCCCTCCGGAAAGTTTTTTGTTTTCTTCCAAAACAATATCCATAATCTGCACACCCGCAGAAATTTTTTCAGCGCCCTTTTTAACTTCATTTTCCTTTTCCGGCGTCATATCGAAACTAACAACCCAGTAACTTGCGGTGTACAGATCCAGACACAAAACATAGTCCACTTGATCTCGGACAGCGTCCACACGCAGTTTTCTTTCCAAACCGATCAACTGGCGGGAAGCTTTTTTAAGATTACCTCCGATGAAAACATTCTTTGTAGTAGGAACAGCCAGAACCAGAACAATGCCGATAAGCGCGATAACCACGATCAGCTCAACCAGCGTGAAGGCTTTATCGGTGGTCGGTTTCGACGCGAAATTGAACTTATTCAATTTCCCAATTGTTGATATCCGCATCAAATTCTTCTCCGCCAGCCTCACCGTCTTTTCCCAGACAAATCAAGTCAAAGTCACCATGAGTACCGGGGCTGATATAAACAAACTCATTACCCCATGGGTCTTTGGGGATCTTGCCCTTTTCCAGATAGCCGCCGGAACGCCAGTTTTTGGGCAGCGCTCCTACCGTTGGCGCTTCTACCAAAGCCTTGAGACCCTGTTCTGTTGAGGGATAGTTGCCGTTATCCAACCTGTAAAGCTTCAGCGCCGTCTCTATGCTTTCCATCTGAATTTTTGCCTTGGCCTGACGAGCCTCGTCGGGACGCCCCATGACGCGGGGAATAATCAAGCCGGCCAGCACGCCCAGAATAACAATAACCACCATCAGTTCAATCAACGTGAAACCCGCCTGATTATTTTTCTTTTTCACGTTTATTTTCATGACACCCCTCCCCTTTTAAAATACTCCTTGCACAAATTTCATTTTATCAATTGATTCATTTCGAATATCGGTAGTAATATCGATACAACAATGAAGCCGACAACCAACCCCATCACCAGAATCATTACCGGTTCCAGCAAGGAAGTCATTACCAGAATATCTGCCTGCGCTTCCGTTTCATAAGAACTGGCCACGCGGTTGAGCATTTTTTCCAGCGACCCACTTTGCTCTCCCACAGCGATCATTTCCGTCACCATGGGCGGGAAAAGGCCGCTCTGCGCCAGAGGAGCGGCCAAGCTCTGTCCTTCTTCCACCTCCTTGGCCGCTTTTTTTATTGTTTCTCCGACAAACACGTTGTTCACCACATTGCGAACTATATCCATCGCCTGCAAAAGCGGCACGCCGCTCTGGAGCAAGGTAGCCAGCGTGCGGGAAAAGCGGGCAATGGCGATTTTCATGTTAATCGCACCAAATACCGGCGTTTTGAGACGCACGGAATCCCACCAGCGTCTGCCCGCTTCCGTGCCGTTAGTCACATATTTAAAGACACCGACAGCCGCGCCAATCAAAATTAAAATCAGCCACCAGAAAACTTTGAGAAAATTGCTGATCCCGATTAAAATTATCGTGATCACAGGGAGTGTCTGGTGCATATCGGAAAATATCTCGGTAATCTGCGGAACAACAAAAGTCATCAGAAGAAAAATGACCAGAGAGCCAACGAAAAACATGATAATCGGATAAGCCAGCACTGATCGTATTTTGCTCATCAACGCCTGCTGATTTTCGCTGAAATCAGCCAAGCGCTCCAAAACCAGATTTATTGTTCCCGAGGCCTCACCCGCTCTGACCATGTTAATATAAAAAGGCTCAAAAACACGTGAAAAATTTTCCATACTGGCCGTCAGGCTCTTTCCTTCGGCCAGATCGGCGCGGATCTGCGTCAGTATTTTTTTTAGCTGTGGATTTTTTGTTTGTCCCTGCAAGACATTGAAAGAAGGAACCAGCGGAATCCCCGCACCGAGCAGGGTGGACAATTGTCGCGTAAAGACAGCTATTTCTTTGCCCGGAATCTTTTGCCAGAGGTTAATCTCCAGCACAGATGAAAGTGCAGATTCTTTTTTTTGCACAGCCTGACTTATTTCCACCGGATACACGCCTTGTTCGCGCAATTGCTGGCGTGCCGCTGCCAGTCCCGAGGCGTCAACGAATCCTTTTTTTTCACGCCCTTTTTCATCTAGTGCAATGTATTCATAAACGCTCATGTCTGTGCTCCATTTAAAGCAAAACAAAGCAACGCAAACAATTTTTATTATCTAACACAAATCACCATGGTCTTCAAACAGTTATGTCATGTTGAAAAACATAAGAATTTTAAAGATTTTTTACAAACATTAAAAGACCCCTTCAATTCTTTTTGAAGTCGAAGAAGTCAGCGGAGCAGGTCTGTTGAAACAAAACACCGGGGTAAAATTGAACATCGTTTCACCTTGTTCCGCGCACGCGGAGTTCGATGCTTTGCTCATCTTTGAGCAGTTGCTGAAGCCTGGGCATGTTCGTTTCACCCATAGAGAAGTGATAAGGATACAAAATTTTTGGTTTAAAGGATTTTACCGCGTCAGCAACCATCTCCGGACTCATTGTGTAAGGCAAGTTCATCGGCAAAAAAGCGACATCGATGTTTTTGAGTTTTTTCATTTCCGGCGTGTTTTCTGTGTCGCCGGCGATATAAACACGTTTGTCGCCAAAAGTGATAACGTAACCATTGCCAACGCCTTTAGGGTGATAGGGCTTTCCCGGTGCCCGCATATGCACGATGTTGTATGCGGGCACCGCCTCGATTTTTAAGCCCTCAACCGTCTGCGTCTCGCCGTTTTTCATTACGATGATTCCCGGTATTTTTTTTGCTACTTCGTTAGTGCCGATAATTTTTGCCTGCGGCTTTTTAATATTGTGCACGGCTTGCAAATCCAGATGATCGCTATGTTCGTGCGTAATGATAATTATATCTGCTTTGGGCATCTTCGCGTAATCAGCCATTTTTGAAAAAGGATCTACGTGAATGACGTTATCATTATACGACATTATTAATGAAGCATGGCCGACAAAAGTAATAACCAAATCGCCGCCTGATGTTGTTATTGTATCTGTAATCGCTTTTTGTTCAGCAGCCACAGGTATTACTGAACAAAAAATCAAAATAGTAATCAAATGTACTGCTTTCATAATCATTTTTCCTCGGCTTGGCCTGTTTTGCCTGCGCTCTCCAACCACCGCACATAGCGAGCACAAATTTCATCTGCCGGTTCCAAACAGAGGCTTTTTAAGTACGCCTTGACAAACCCTTTAAGAAAAGCTTCCGCCGGCAGGCGGTTTATTTTATTTTCCTCAATACAGACCAGATAATCCAGGAGCACCCTTGTTTCCTGAGTGATTTTTTCCAGCGGGACTCCTAGCTCGTTTCTGATTTCCTTTAAATCGCTGCCACTGATTTCAGACTTAGAAAGGATTCCCCTAATTTTCTCGCTTTCTTCAACGCTTTCACGCAAAATGATTTTATTTGTTTTTTTCGGTGAAACAGCCGGACCCGTCCAGCGCTTAATATCATAAATGCTTTTCGGCACTTGTGCCGGCGCTTTTTTTCCGCCATGAAGAGCTACACCGGCTTGCGCAATCTCATTATCGTATTTTTTCCTTTCCTGAGCGTTGATTAACGTCAGATAAGCTTTTTCCAAAAGGTCGAGAATTTTTTTTCTTTCTTCGAGTGAAAACAAAGAATAGCTTACTATAGAATCATGCGCGTAAACCTGTAAGGCGGCATTATAAGCGTGCCGTATCTCAAAAAATGCCGCATCCGGGCTGACATCGAGCATTTCATAATAATTAAGTTTAGCGAAATCCTTTTTCATCAGTAACCTAAAAAACCAAAAAATCCCCGAGCGGGGTTTCTTTCTAGGAATAGCGAAGCAGCATTTGCTGATTGCCGGATTGAGCAATATTTTTACTCAACTCACGCAAATCATAAGCAGTGCGCGTGTAAGGATACCGTTCCAAAAAAGATACCCGCTGGCAAATAGCATCATGAACACGGTCGTCAAAAGCAACATTGCCGGCAAACTCCACATGAAAGCCCAGGTGTTTTTCCATAATTTTGCATATTTGCGGACCAAGCGCTATGTTGTCCTGTTTACGTAACTGGTTGAGAACAAGTTTAAATTTAAAGGAGTTAAAATCATTTTCCAGAAGCGTTCCCTTTTTGGGATGAGAGGTTTTAATTACCCGCATGATAGAATCCGGTTTATTAAAAGAACCTTCGCCATATTGCGCCACAACTTTTTCTTCGAGCGCTTTGAATTCAGTAACATTAAAGTACTGGCGAATGCGGCGGAAATAAACAGCACGTACGAGCCGGTACACATTTTCAATAGATGTAGGTTCCGGCGTCGTGATAAATATGCTGTTTTGTGAGATCAGAAAAAAATCGAGGATGTTGAAAGAAGTCCCGGCACCCAAATCCAGAAAAATCCAGTCGTAGTCCAGTTTGGCAATAGCCTTCAACGTTCTGACTTTCTGCTCGTAAGGCAGGTTGGCAATGTCCAAGCTGTCGCGAGCACCACTGATTATATAAAGATTGGGCACGGGAGTTTCTAAAACAATATCTTCCAGTCGAGAAACTCTTTTTTGAACATAATCAGAAAAACATTTTTCCGGATAAGAAACATCAAGCATCGTGTGCAGATTTGCCGAACCCAAATCCAGGTCAACCAACAGTGTCTTTTTATCGAATGCCGCTAAAAGGCGCCCGAGAGAACTGGTCAAAAAACTCTTCCCCGATCCGCCTTTGCCTCCTCCTATTGGCCAGATTTGCGTCATAAGCCATCCGCCATTTTCTGTTTTTTAAAGCCATACACGATAAATCATTAATATTCAAGCACTATGTTGTTTTTTTAAGCAGATAATTCCTTGACTTATTACCTTTTTCTCCATAAAAACAAATCACTATTTTTTACGGTCTTGAATTTAATGATTGCTAACGAACCAAAAATAAAAGTGGCGCTTCTCCAGAAATGCGGGAAAGCAGAGATATACCTCCATGGCAATTATTTTTTGGCCGGGCGCGGCACGGCGGGCGGGAGGGTAACCGCTGAAATTTCCGGCGGATGTATTTGTCTGAAAAATCAGGAAAACACCCAAATTGCCCGGGACAGGGAAATAGTTCTTACCGGCACAAAGAAATCAAATTTCACTTTACCAGAAGTAAAAATAGGAATTGATTTTCACTGGCAGCAAAACCAAAGGCAGACTTTCCGCGGCGACATACTTTTGTCCGCCACCGGACACGGCTTTTTCCATTTAATTAACATCATTTTGCTGGAGGATTATCTGGTCTCGGTGATTTCTTCGGAGATGTCCGCCAAAGCACCATTGGAGTTTTTAAAGACACAAGCAGTCGTTGCCCGCAGCTGGCTTTTGGCTATGCTCGAAAAAAAGAAAACGGCAAAAACCCGTCCAAAAGCAGAAACCGAAAACGAAATTATCGCATGGCAGGACGTCAACAACCATGAAGGGTTTGACGTATGCGCCGACGACCACTGCCAACGCTATCAGGGCATAACAAAAATCATCTCTGACAATGTTGAAAAAGCGATAGAAAGCACGAGAGGTTTGTTTTTGCTCAGCGGCGGAAAAATCTGTGACGCACATTATCATAAATGCTGCGGCGGGCGAACGGAAATTTTCTCCACTGCCTGGGAAGATATATCTGTGCCTTATTTATCCAGCGTCACCTGCGACAGCATATCACGTAAACCTATCACCACCGAAGAAGAAGCTCGCGACTGGCTGCACAGCAATCCTCCCGCCCATTGCAACACCGATGACCAAGAAATCCTCAATAGGATATTGCCCTCCTTCGACCGGAAAACCACAGATTTTTACCGCTGGCAGATGATTTGCAAACGCGAAAAAATGGAGGAAATCCTCAGGGAAAAATCCGGCATCGATTTTGGCCAATTACAAAATATTGAACCTCTGACGCGCGGTTTTTCAGGAAGAATTTATAAATTAAAAATTGAAGGTTCAAAAAGAACAATTATCGTCGGCAAGGAATTGGAAATCCGTCGCTGGTTATCGCCCACGCATTTGCTTAGCAGCGCTTTTGTCGTTTCCCTTAAAAAAAATAATGATGGTACAATTTCAAAAATTATTCTGGACGGCGGGGGCTGGGGGCACGGCGTGGGTTTATGCCAGATCGGCGCTGCCGTAATGGCCGAAAAGGGATTTTCGGCTGAGGAAATACTGGCACACTATTTTCCCGGCACCACGGTGCAAAAACTATATTAAAGGATGCACATGCGATTTTTCTCGCGGAAAACAATTTCCCCGCAGCAGGCACGCCCCTGGTTTTGGGTGCCTTCTCTTTTCTTCGCCGAAGGTATCCCCTACATAATTGCCATGACGGTAAGCGTCGTGCTTTACAAAAATCTTGGCCTTTCCAACACACAAATCGCCCTTTACACAAGCTGGCTTTATCTGCCCTGGGTTATCAAACCACTGTGGAGCCCGTTTGTCGATTTGTTCCGCACGAAACGTTTCTGGATAATCGCCATGCAACTGGCGATCGGTGGTTCTTTTGCCTGCGTTGCGCTCACACTGCCCGCGCATGATTTTGTCCGTTACACTTTGGCAATGTTTTTTATTATGGCTTTTTCTTCGGCCACGCACGATATCGCCGCCGACGGTTTCTACATGCTTGCGCTGAACACGCCGCAGCAGGCGGCTTTTATCGGTGTGCGGACGGTTTTTTACCGCATTGCCACTATCGCATCCAAGGGCCTCATGGTTATCGGGGCTGGCCTTCTTCAGGAATACGGTCATTCCATAGTTTCGGCATGGTCGATTACTTTTCTGGCTGCCGCTAGTTTCTTTTTGGCTTTATGTATTTACCATTTTTTGATTCTCCCTCGTCCTGTGGCCGATGTCAGCGCTCCCTTCGACAAACAAAAAAGTTTTCTGAAAGAATATTTCCGTATTATTACCCTGTTTTTCCGGCGCAAGGACATTCTGATTATCCTGAGTTTCCTTTTATTTTTCCGTTTTGCCGAAGCGCAGCTGGTGAAAATGGTTGCTCCCTTTCTGCTGGATGCACCGGAAAGGGGCGGTCTGGGTTTGACAACCGCCGACGTGGGGTTAATTTACGGCACGGTCGGCGTGGTGGCGCTGATGCTAGGGGGGCTTCTGGGCGGTTACGCCATTTATAAAAACGGATTGAAGTTCTGGCTCTGGCCGATGGTGCTGGCAATGCATATGCCGGATTTGATTTTTGTTTATCTTTCACACGCCTTGCCGCAAAATATTTGGCTCATTGGTTCTTCTGTGGCGCTGGAACAGTTCGGTTACGGTTTCGGCTTTACCGCCTATACCATGTATGTAATAATGGTGGCGCAAAGCGAATACAAAACTGTGTTTTACGCCGTCGGCACGGGAATTATGACGCTGGGCATGATGCTGCCGGCGATGTCCAGCGGCTGGATTCAGGAAATGCTCGATTATAAAAACTTCTTCATCTGGATTATGATTACGACGATTCCGGGATTCATTGTCACGGCGCTAGTGAAGATAGACCCGGGGTACGGCAAAAAAGGTGAAGGCTAAAAATTATGGTTTAAGGATTTAAATATATATCAAAAAAATAACGGCTGACGGCAAATTATGCAATATACACTGATTAATACCGCTTTTATTTTAGGCGCGGGGTTCGGAACAAGACTCAGGCCGTTAACGAATGACCTGCCCAAACCGCTTTTGGAAATCGGCGGCAGGCCTATTATCACCTACGCGATGGAGCATTTGCGTGCCGCCGGAATAAAGCAATTCATCGTCAACACGCACCACTGCGCCGAAAAATATGCTGAAGTATTCCCTCAAAATAATTACAAAGGCATTCCGATAATTTTCCGCCACGAGCCGGTACTCATGGACACCGCCGGCGGCATCAAAAACATCGAGGATTTAATCACCGCGGAAGAGCGCATCATCGTTTACAACGGCGACATCATTACCAGCTTACCGATTGAACAGCTTATCAAAAGACATTTTTATTTGCAAACACAGGTCACCCTGGCCCTGCGCTCACAGGGGCCACTGCTCAATGTGGGCATAGACAAAGACGGCTTTGTCTGTGACATGCGTCACCTTCTGAATAATCAGGGCGTAAAAAACTGCCTTTTTGCCGGCATTTATATTGTGGAAAAATCTTTCCTGAAGAAACTAAAGCCAGGTAAAAGTGAATCGATTGTATTGCCGCTGGTGAAAATGATTGAAGAAAATCCGCATTCCGTTGGCGGGGTAATTATTGATGATGGGCACTGGTACGATTTGGGAACAGTCGAGGAATACGAGAAATTACGAAAAACAGGCATTGTTTAAAAATCATTTGACGTTGTCATTCCCGCGTACACTTAAACAAACAGGGTAATGACATATAAAAAAACTTATGCACAAAGAAATACAACAATTCTTAACTGGACATCTGGGCAAAAGGGATTTAAAGCTTGAGCCAATTAAAAAAGGCGGCTCCGACCGCGCTTTTTTCCGCGTAATCCTGCCGAAAAACAACCGCTATATTTTTATGCATTATGGCACGGAAGTTGAGGAAAATTCTTTCTGGTCAGGCATCAATGATTTTTTAACCCGTATCGGCATTTCCGTGCCGCGCATTATCGCGCAGGACACAGCACGTCGTTTTATTCTCATGGAAGATTTGGGAGATGTGGATTTATACTCGCAGGCTTCCGCGCCATGGAAGATACGCCGCGAATATTATTTTCAGGCGCTTACCCAAATTTACCGCCTGCATTCTTTTGCTGTGAAATCGCTTCCCGCGGATGTGCAATTATCGGAAAGTTACGGCCCCCGTCTTTACAAGTGGGAGCATGACTATTTTCTGGAAAATCTCGTCTGCAAAGTCTGCAAAATCAAACTTTCCGTCTCCGAATCACAAAAGCTCAATAATGAATTGGATGCTCTTTCGGAACGTCTGCAAAAAATCAAGCCGTGTTTGATTCACCGCGATTTTCAATCGCAGAACATCATGATTAAAAACCGCAAGCCGGTGTTCGTCGACTTTCAGGGCATGCGCCGCGGCAATCTTTTTTACGATCTGGGCTCGCTCATCTGCGATCCTTATGTTAAATTTACATTCGAAGAAAGAAATGAACTATTGGACTTCTATTATGAACTGACGGAACCAGAATATAACCGTGCCGAATTCGTTGATAATTTCTGGGAGGCAGCGGCCCAAAGGCTTATGCAGGCGCTCGGCGCCTACGGTTTTTTGGGATTAAAAAAGGGCAAAAGAAAATTTCTGGGGCACATCGACAATGGCATAAAAAATCTTGTCCTGGCCACATCTTGCGTGGAAACTTTACCTGTTTTGAACGAATTGGCGCAACGATGCGAGAATATCTTGACTAATCAATAAATATAAGTTCCTTGACGGTTTTAGCCGCTTTATGCAGGCTTTAAAAATAGTCTTCGGCCTTAAACCTTAAAATCCATTGCGCGAACATCTTCAATATGTTAGATAACCCGCCGATTATTTAACCGTTTTGGGAGCACTAAATAATGAAGTACGAACCGCAAAAGATTGAAGAAAAGTGGCAGACAAAGTGGGAAAAGGAAAAAACTTTTAAAGTCACGGAAGACAAAGACAAACAAAAATATTATCTGCTGGAGATGTTCCCCTACCCTTCCGGCAAAATCCATATCGGCCATGTCCGCAATTACACTATTGGCGATGTCGTCGCCCGCTACAAGCGCATGAGAGGATTCAATGTTCTGCATCCGATGGGCTGGGACGCTTTCGGCCTGCCCGCGGAAAACGCCGCCATCGAGCACAAAATTCATCCCCTGAAATGGACAAACGAAAACATCGCCCACATGAAAAAACAGCTTAAACGCATGGGTTTCAGCTATGATTGGGACAGAGAAGTTTCCACCTGCGAGCCAAAATATTACCGCTGGGAACAACTTTTCTTTATCTGGATGTACGAAAAAGGCCTCGCTTACAAAAAACGCTCCACGGTAAATTATTGCGGTAAGTGCGAAACAGTGCTCGCCAACGAGCAGGTGGAAGCGGGTCTTTGCTGGCGCTGCTCCACGGAAGTAACAGAAAAAACATTAGACCAATGGTTTTTTAAAATCACCGCTTACGTTGAGGAACTGCTTGAATATTGCGATAAATTGCCCGGCTGGCCGGAAAAAGTGCTTACCATGCAGAAAAACTGGATCGGCAAAAGCTACGGCTGCGAAGTTGATTTTCCGATGGCTGAGGGAAAAGGCGCAATCAAAGTATTTACCACTCGTCAGGACACGCTCTTTGGCGCCACATTCATGCTTGTGGCCGCGGAGCATCCGCTGGTAATGGAATTGGCTAAAGGTAAACCGTGCGAAAAAGAAGTTGTTCGGTTCGTGGAAAAAGTAAAAAAACAGGACAAGCTGATGCGCACGTCCGAATATTACGAAAAGGAAGGGCTCTTTCTCGAATCCTATTGTAAAAATCCGCTCACCGGAAAAGAGATGCCTATTTACGCCGCAAACTTTGTTCTGGCTGATTACGGCACCGGTTGCGTTATGGCCGTTCCCACGCATGATCAGCGCGACTTTGAATTCGCCAAAAAATTCAATCTGCCGCTGATTGTTGTCATCCAGCCGAAAGACAAAGCTCTCGACCCGGCCACGATGACCGAAGCCTACGTGGACGAAGGCGTTTTGGTTAATTCCGGCCAGTTCAACGGCATGGAAAACACAAAGGTGCTCGAAGCCATCGCCGACTTTCTGGAAAAAGAAGGAAAAGGGAAACGCACCATTCAATACCGCCTGCGTGACTGGGGAATTTCGCGCCAGCGTTACTGGGGCGCGCCGATCCCCATGATCAACTGCGATAAATGCGGCATCGTTCCGGTGGACGAAAAGGATTTGCCGGTTATTCTGCCGGAAAATATCAAATTAAGTTCCGAAGGCGGTTCGCCGCTGGCGGCGCTCAAAGAATTTGTGGAAACAAAATGCCCCCAATGCGGCGGTAAGGCCAAAAGAGAAACGGACACCATGGATACCTTTGTGGAATCTTCCTGGTATTTCGACCGCTTCTGCTGCCCGGATTTTGACAGCAAACCGGGGCTGGAGCGCAAAAAACTCGACTACTGGATGCCGGTGGACCAATACATCGGCGGCGTGGAACACGCCATTTTGCATCTGCTTTACGCGCGTTTCTACACGAAGATGCTGCGCGACTTCGGCGTAATCGGCGCGGACGAACCTTTCACCAACCTGCTCACGCAGGGCATGGTCTGCAAGGAAACGATAAAATGTAAGGAGCACGGTTATCTTTTCCCGGAACAGGTAAATGACGGCAAGTGCCATATCTGCGGCAAACCAGTTATCATCGGCAAAACCGAAAAAATGTCCAAATCACTCAAAAACGTCATTGACCCGGATTATCTTATAAAAACATACGGCGCGGACACGGCGCGGATTTTCTGTCTTTTTGCCGCGCCGCCGGAAAAAGATTTGGAATGGAGCGATCAGGGCGTGGAAGGCTCCTTCCGTTTTCTAAACCGGCTATGGCGGATATTCACGGAATATCTGGAAGACGTCAAAAGCCTCAAGTCACCCGATGCCGGTTTGGCGCTGGAAGGCGAATGGAAAAACCTGCGGCGGAAAACTCATCAAACTATCCGCAAAGTAACCATTGACATCGAAGACCGTTTCCATTTCAATACAGCCATCAGCGCCGTAATGGAACTGGTCAACGCCATTTATCTTGTGCCCCGTCCGGGAAAAAGCGACACCAAAGCTCTGTCTGTAATCCGCGAAGCGCTGGAGACTACAGTAGTGCTTTTGGCGCCCATTGTGCCGCACATCACGGAAGAACTCTGGCAAATGCTCGGCCATCACAAGCTTCTATGCGAGGTAAGCTGGCCGGCATACAACGAGTCTGTCGCCAGCGAAGAAGAGATGATCGTGGTCATACAAATCAACGGGAAACTGCGCAGCCGGATAACCGTGCCGGTGGGTGAAGACCCGGAAAAAATAAAGGCGGCGGCGCTGGCCGAAGAAAAGATAAAAGTGCTGATTAAAGACACAGCCGTGAAAAAAGTTATTTACGTGCCTAATAAACTGGTCAATATCGTTGTTACGGAATAAGAAGGTGCTATTATGAAAAATCAAAATTTGCGGAGATTTTTTTGTTTCGCTGTTATTGGCCTTGCTTTCATGCTGCCGCTGAGCTGCGGTTATTCGTTTGCCCCCAAGGGAGAGTATATCGACAACCGCATCCAAAAAGTTTACGTGGAATCATTCGGCAACAAAACATCACGGGCCGAAATTGAAAATTTTGCCCGCACGGCTTTTATCAACCAATTTATTCAGTACAGCCGTTTCAAAGTTGTGGGAAGCAAGGAAGAGGCAGACGCAATCATCAAAGGGACTATCCTTAATTATGACGCCACCCCCGTTTCTTACAGCGACATCAGGCTTGGTGCCGAAGAGAGAATAACCGCTAAAATGGAAATCACTTTTTTGGAAAAGGAAAGCAATGAGGTTATCTGGAGTTCAAAAAGCGTCACCGGGAACGTGGACTATAAACTGGAAGATAACATAAACTTGATTCCAGCAGCTAGGAAAGCCGCCCTCATTAAGCTGGCTAACGACATGGCGGAAAAAGCTGTAAACCGTATGATGGCAGGATTTTAGCGGAAAAAGCATGACAACCTCAGCCAGAAAATTCGGCCGTTTCTTTCTTTTACCCATAAGGGACGAAAAAGACGCGGTAAATTTATGGCCATTGCGCGATGAAAAGGTAACTGAAATTAGCCGCCTGTTTCCCTTTGTCAAAAAAGCATCAACGCGTTTTTTACTGATTATTGATTCCCTTAAAGAAATTTCCTGCGACTGCGCCGAGCTCAAAAGTTTCCTCACTTTTGCCGCAAATAAAAATGCGGGTGTCGTCTACGCCGATTTTCATGAAAGGAAAGGAACAAAATTAATCAGGCATCCGCTGATCGATTATCAGATGGGTTCAATCCGCGACAATTTTGATTTCGGCCATCTTTTTGTTTTTTCCATACCGGCAATTATAAATGCCGCCAAAAAATATGGCGCGCCTCCCGCCGACACGAACACCGCTCTTTATGACATGCGCCTGAAAATTTCTCGCGACTACCCGATTATTCACGTTGCCCGACCTCTCTATACGGTTGCGGATAAAAAACCGCCATCTTCCAAGTCACACATGGAAAACCATTTCGCTTATACTATCGGCAAAAATCTTTTGTTACAAAAAAAGCTGGAAAAACTTGCCACCAACCATCTGCGATACATCGGGGCTTATTTAAAACAACCGGTAAGAACATCTCCCGCCGCAAACAACAATTTTGCCGCCGAAGCAAGCGTGATTATTCCCGTGCGTAACCGTAAAGGAACCATCGCCAGTGCGTTACGCAGCGCGTTGGCGCAAAAAACATCCTTTTTTTTCAACATTATCGCCGTGGATAATCATTCCACCGACGGGACATCGAAAGTCATAAAAAAAATCGCGACAAAGCACCAAAATATAAAGCACATCATACCCCGCAGGCGTGATTTAGGCATCGGCGGTTGCTGGAATGAGGCCCTCAAATCGCGCCACTGCGGCCGCTTTGCCGTGCAACTCGACTCCGATGATCTCTACAGTTCCCCAGAAGCTCTGCAAAAAATTGTGGATGTGCTGCAACGGGGAAAATACGCAATAGTTGTGGGTTCTTACACTGTCGTTAATAAACAACTCAAAAAAATCCCGCCGGGTCTCGTTGACCATAGAGAATGGACAAAAAAAAATGGCCACAACAACCTTCTGCGCGTAAACGGCCTGGGCGCACCGCGCGCTTTTAACACCGCCGTTATTCGTAAAATCAGGTTCCCTAATGTAAGTTATGGCGAAGACTACGCTGTCTCCCTCAAAATAACACGGGAATATCGTATCGGAAGAATTTACGAAAGCATTTACCTCTGCCGCCGCTGGCGGGGAAACACCGACGCTGCGCTTTCCGTCGAAAAACGAAACAGCAACGATTTTTATAAAGATATGCTGCGCACGCAGGAAATTAAAGCGCGGGTGCATTTAAACAAGAATAAACGTGAATTTGAAAAAAAGGTTTTATTCAGATTCTCGAATAAGCAACCATTGGCATCTCTGTGTTTTAACCTTATTGAGCAACAAAAGCGTATCTGGCCGCTGCTGGCGGGCGCGTATCAGGAACTGAACAACGTCCGCACTCGTTCAATCAACTGCAGCGAATATAATGTTGCGCTGCAATTCAATCCCCGACGCGCGGTCAGCAGCGGCGCCGCCGTCGACGAGCACTCAATCAAAAACAGGCCGTGTTTTTTGTGCGTGGACCACCTCCCTGCACAACAAAAACTGATTCTCTATAGGCACGATTACATGATTCTGTGCAATCCCGCGCCCATTTTCCACGGCCATTTCACCATTGCTCATTGGCAGCACCAACCGCAAACTATTATCGACTCATTAAACGCTTTTTTAGCATTAGCCAAAGACCTGTCGCCGGAGCTTATTGTTTTTTATAACGGGCCCACCTGCGGCGCCTCTGCTCCCGATCACCTGCATTTTCAGGCGGCCCCAAAAAACATGTTTCCTTTTGCAAAAGAGCTTTCCGTCCTGAATCCCGACATGGAAATATCCGGATTAAAATATTATTCGGCACAGAGTACCGGCCGTTCGGTTGTTACTTTGTCGGGAAGAAAAGCGGACGTTTTAACCGTTCAGTTTAAACGTCTTCTGGACAGCGCAAAAAAAGTTCTCGCGATCAAAACCGAACCGATGCTGAATGTTATCTGCATGCATGAAGGCAATTTGTGGCGATTTATCGTATTTTTGCGGCAAAAACACCGCCCGGACGCTTTTTTCCGTAAAGGGAAAAAAAGAATATTTGTGTCTCCAGGGACAATAGACATGGCCGGCACCATCATTACGCCGCGGGAAATAGATTTTCGCCGTCTCCGCGCGGCAGATATAAATGGTATTTACCAAGAAGTCTCTCTACCGGATGAAAAAATGCGGCAAATCATGAAAGCATTATGAAAAAGGAAACACACATAATCATAGACAGCAATTACAGCTTTGCGCAGGCACTGGCCGGCACAGACGCGCCGTTGGACATTATTGACCGCCTGTCCATGCTTGACGTCATCTACTATTCTTTCGATGGCAATAAACATCAGGGGCAGATTATCATCAATAACGAATTGGAAAATGACCTGGAAACTATTTTTGCGCTGATGGAAGAACTAAAATTTCCCCTCGGGAAGACAATTCCTATCGCCGCTTACAGCTGGCGTGATCACAATTCCATGGCGGACAACAACACCTCAAGTTTTAATTACCGCCTGATCGAAGGCACAAATAAACTGTCTCTACACTCTCTGGGGCGCGCCATAGATATCAATCCGCTGCAAAACCCGGTAATTTATGCCGACGGCACTATTGCTCCCGCCGGAGCGAGATATGATCCGGACAAAGAAGGAACTTTTAGGAAAGGGCATCCAATTGTTGAAGAATTTTTAAACCTGGGCTGGCACTGGGGCGGAAACTTCGCTCATCTTAAGGACTATCATCATTTCGAGAAGACATAGAAACCAGGCCGGAAGCTAAAGAGGCAACGCTACAGAGGTCGGGCGATAATTACGCCAGTATAGTTTTTGTTGGATTTCAGATAAGCGGCAAGCGTCTTTTTAGAGATAACCACAGCGCCTTCTTTACTGGACGCATGCAGCAAGTACAGGTTTTTCCCCTGCCAGAAGGCAAAACCGATATGCGCCACATCGAGCCCTTTTTGCGCCGACGCAAAGGCAACGATATCGCCGTTTTGTATCTTTTTCTGGCAAACAGCAAATTTGCTTTTATTAATAACCCTGAATATCCGGCGGGAAATTCTTTTTTCCACCGCGAGCATTTTCTGCCATTGCTTTTTGTTTCGCAGCGCAGGATAAAGCTTGATATTTTTTGTCATAAAATCAATTTTCCTGCACCGCGACCTGCCGTCCAGCGTTCCGGTAATGTCCGCAAGGATTTTCTTTTTTTCATTATCACAGAGCCAATCGGTGAAATAATGCAGGCGGGAGAAATAACCATCAATGATGCCCCCTCGATAGCGGATTAATTTTAACTGGCGCAGGTATTCGCGCGGCGATTTTTTCCCCGAGGTAAACCAGCGCGCCAGCGCCAGCATGCTTTCCACAAAGGTAAAGCAATCGAACTGCCGGAAATTGACAACCAGATTTTCCCTGCCCGGCCCTTCCAGCGTCGCCTCTTTATAGGGCGCATCAAGAAATGTCAGGGCAATTCCCGCCAGCAAATCGCCAAATATTGTTTCCTCTGCGGTATGTGCTTTGATTTTTTTCATTTGTAGCTGTCCAATAATCTTTCACGTCTTGCCATTTTCTTTACACTGGATTCCAACTCGCGCTTCGTTTGACCGCAGTGAAAAAACATATTTTTCATGAAAGCATAGTCTTTGTAAATTATTCTTTGTCCTAAAGCAAACGGAAAATGCTATCCGCAATATTGACAAAAGGGCGGAAACATCATAGGGAAATTTAACTCTTTAATAGCGGGAGAAGAAAATGCCTTTAGTGAAGACCGGAGATATCCGACTAAATTATGTCGAACACGGCAGCGGTGACAATATTGTCGTGTTTATTCACGGCTATCTGTCTTGCGTACACTGGTTGGATCTAATATGGCCCCGTTTACCCAGAACTATCCGTGTTTTTGCCATCGACTGGCGCGGCTGTGGCGATTCCGATAAACCTGCCGCCACGAATAATTTTGCCAATTATTCCCTCAAACAGCACGCGCAGGACATGCTTGCGGCAATTAAATTGTTGGGGATTAAAAAATGTTCGCTGGCCACTCATTCCACCGGCGGCGTTATCAGCGCCTATATGCTTCTGGAAGAGCCGAAATTGTTTGACAAAGTGCTGGCGCTGGATCCGGTAGGCCCCACAGGGCTTTCCCTGCCGGAAGAAGCCTTGCAATCCTTTGCTCCTTTTAAGGCAAATAGAAATTACGCTTTCAAGTTCTTATCTTTTGCCGCCTCGTCATTATTTATCAAAGAATCCCTTGTGCCGGGCGTAAAATCCGAATTTAAGCCGGAAACAACGCGGGAGCAAAGAGAACTTTTCAATCTGCTGGTAGATAAGGCCAGGGAACTAAGCGACGGCGCGGGAACGGGCACTTTATATCACCTGAAAAAAGAACGCGATGAAGGCACACTGCACAAGGAAACACACCGCATAAAGCAGCCGATGCTCGTTTTATGGGGAGAGGAAGACATCGTGATTCCCCGGCAGGATATCGACACGACGATAAAACTGATACCGAATAGCTCTTTGCAGACATACAAAGGTATCGGCCATTCCATGATGCTGGAAAACCCGGATTTATACGCGCAGATTTTTACGGAATATTTAAAAAAATAAAACCCTCTATGTCATCGCGAGACGACCATAGCCGGCGAAGCGATTCGAAAATCTCATCGTGAAGAACATTCTCTTTATTCTGCCATTAAGGTGAGCCTTCACCCCGAGCAAGGTGAAGGGACTGCAAAGCAATCCCATACACAACAAAATTGCTTCGTCCCGATAAAACGGTGGTTCGCAATGACTTTATGGCGCCGCCCTGTCGGGCACAAAAACGTTTTTGCTATTATTTAAGCGCGTTGACTTTCTTGGTCAGGCGGGAAATTTTGCGGGAAGCATTTTTCTTATGAATGACACCTTTCGACGCGGCCCGGGCAAGCTTCTTAACAGTTGTTTTCAGTGCGTCTTCCGATTCTTTTTTCTTTTTGTTTTGCACTGCGGAATCAACCGCCTTCACCTTGGTTTTGAGCAGGGATTTGACGGCGATATTGCGCGCGCGGTGTTTTTTATTCTGACGATCTCTCTTTTCTGCTGATTTGTGTGTGGCCAAAAGCATCCTCCAAAAAATCTTTTTTTATTAATAGAGTGACGGTATTTAGCTCAAATACCCCGACCTGTCAAGGGCAAATACGCGCCGCCATATTTGATACGCCACCGCGGTAAAGTTGGGTCCCCCTTCGGTGAAACAATTCCCGTACAAAAAGACCCGCGCCATATTGGCGCGGGTCTTTTTATTAATTAGAATCTTCTTGCTGCTTCTATCATTCTGGTTCTGACGCTACTATGGCCAAAATGTTCCCGGATCCGCCCAATACGCGCAGTAGTGTGCGCCAGCAAAAGCACCAGCGGTGGCATCACTATCACCCGCGGGGTTTAATTCTCTGATGTTTGTTCCATTGAAAGCCGTCCATCCGCCGCCAGGAGCGCCATTTTTGGCAAAATTAGTCCAGTAGGTGATCATCCGGTTGGACAAATCTACCTGGGCGGGTGTAACATTAGCATGACTTTGCACATGGCCAAAAATATACTGGATTTCAAAGGAATGACAGGCGCCAAAGCCCCACTTACCCAAATTAAAATAAGGAGATAAAGCTCCCAGATCCGCATAAGTATCATGGATCGGGGCATCCGAGTCGGTAAACCAGTATGCATATACAGTGTTGCCCGCTCCAGCAAGTTGAACCCACTGACCTAGACAATTGCAGGTAAAAGTAGCGTCTGTAAAGACCATGCTGTGGGCATTGCGATATTTGTTCGCATTGTCTCCATATGTCGTCTCTGCCCAACCGGTATAGCTTGCGGCTACCGCATCCCTGCTATAGGCGCGCGGATCGGCCACCAATAAATCTGTTACGCCATCCTTCAAATCGTCAAGTGAAGCAAAATTACCATACCCCGGCATAAACAGAGCAGTGAAGAGCGAACCTTCGTTAAGATTACTGCCGATCATTATCGGCACATTGGCAACATTTCCAGCCGTTATAGCCGTACTAATGGACTGCGGCAAAAACGTACCTGCCGCATAAACCGGCGAAATCCAAGCCCAGGCAGGTCCGGCGGCCTGAGCAGCCATAACTTCTTCAACCGTTAAATCGCGCAGACAAGCGCGGATTTCCGCCGCATCGTCAGTTCCTCCACATGGACCGGTACTGGGAGTACCGAGCACATTGGCAAAAGGCAGACCCAAACCAAAATAACCTACTGTAGTCAAATCTGTCTGAGTCGGGCTGTAGGAACCGCTCTGGACAATCGCTTTGTGGAACAGGCCGCCAACTATTGCCGGGTCTGCTACCAGCAAAGACAAAACACTGTGGCCACCGGCCGATTCGCCGAAGATCGTCACATTGGTCGGGTCGCCGCCAAAGTTCTCAATAAAGTCCTGTACCCACTGGAGCGCTAAAACCTGATCCTTCAGACCAAAGTTGCCGGTGGGATCTTCCAGCGCCGGGTGTGGCAAAAAGCCAAATGCATTGAGACGGTAATTTATAGTAACGACAACAACACCTTTTTTGACCAAATCGGGCACGTCGTAGCCGTCAACAGAACCCGCGCCCTGAATATAAGCGCCACCGTGAATCCAGAACATGACAGGAAGAGCATCACCGGGATCAGTTCCTTTAGGAAAGAAGACATTGAGAAACAGGCAATCTTCAGAACCTGATCCGTCATCCTGCACACATTTATTGCCGAATTCCGTGGCGCGGAATGTTCCGTCCTATCCGCTATTCCACATTTGATTAATTACAGGAACAGCGAAACGTAGTTCATCAACCGGAGGCTCGGCATAGGGTATGCCGCGGCAGGCAATCATATTGCCTTCATCGACACACCTCATATCACCCAAAGGATTGCCAGTTGAAGATACTAGCGAAATAACAACAGTCAGCGGACCAACAATACCGCCTCCTCCACCTCCGTTGCCACAGGCGGAAAGCAGAGACAAACTGACAAATAAAGCCAACAATAAATTGATAAACTTAAACCTCTTCAACATCTAAAATTCCTCCTTTTAAAATTTTTTTGATTAATGCACAGCTTTTCAGCAGTCTCTGGAAAATGCTGGTCTGCTGAACGTTTCTTATACCGCACGAAGCGTGCCAGATGCATAAAAAATTAATAATAATAATGGTTAATGAAGTCAGGGCATTATGATGAGAAAAAAACATACAACAAATAAACGTGAGGCATGTCTCGTAAATGTGGCGCACACTTGTGTGCCAGTCACACTATTTAACTGGAAGAATCTTCTTCGTTTTTGCCGATTTTGCGGTACAGGGTGCGCCGGTTAATGCCCAGAAGCCTGGCGGCTTTGGCCTTGTTACCGCCTGTTTTTTGCAAGGCTTCCATAATTTTCTGCTCGGAGGTTGCTTCTTTGACAACATGTCGATTCGCATGCTTCACTTTTTCCATCACAGGATTATCACGGATATCCGCCGGCAAATTTTCCACGGTAATCACTTTGCCGCGACACAAAATAAACGCATGCTCAATGACATGCTCCAGTTCCCGCACATTTCCCGGCCAAGGATATCCCATGAATATATTGAGGACTTCACGGGAAATACCTTCGATATCTTTATTAAATTCCTCATTAAATTTATGAATAAAATGATCTACCAGCAGTGGCATATCCTCCCGTCTTTCCCGCAGCGGTGGTAGGGCAACCTCGACAACCATGAGACGGTAGTAAAGGTCTTCTCTAAATTCGCCATTTCGCACCTTTTCTTTGAGATCTTTGTTAGTCGAGGCAATCACGCGTACATCTACCTTGCGCGGTGTGGATTCCCCCACACGCTCGAAAACTTTTTCCTGCAAGACGCGCAGAAGTTTGAGCTGAATCAGCGGCGAAATGTCCCCAATTTCATCAAGTAAAATCGTTCCACCATCCGCCGCCTCAAAACGCCCCTGTTTGTCCTTTACCGCGCCGGTAAACGCGCCCTGGTAATCCAAAAGCGGCGTGCTGTTGACGCTAACCAACTGATGATAGCGGTTCTGGTGGCCGCACTCTATCCGGTATTCCGAAATGGGTTGCTGGCTTTCCAGCGTCTGCTTTAAAACCGCGGCGCATACTCCTTCGCACGGCGGCATGAGTATTGTGGAATTGAGCATTGATTAAGAGTCTGCTTTAAAACCGCGGCGCATACTCCTTCGCACTGTCCAATGCATTCAGAAAATACCTTGCCGCCGGCATTCCGAATATCAATGCCGCAGATATCCTGTGCCGATTTGTTGATTTCAATAACCTTTTGTTCGCGGTCTACCGTGATAATAGCGTCTTTGACGCTGCCGAAAATGGCTTCTAGGCGCCTGCGGTGACTGGCAAACCTTCTTTCCGTCTCCACACGGTCAGTAACGTCCCTTTGCACCGCGCGGAAACCGATTATTTCGTCCTTGCCGTTTCTGATTGGCGAGACGGAATCTTCCACAATTCTCTTCGTTCCGTCTTTTCTAACGATATCATGAATAAACCTGTTAGGCTGACCGGTTTTGTAAACCTTATTGTACGCTTCGCGAACGACTTTTACCCCTTCCTGATCCGTATAGAATTTATAGCTAGTCCCGATAATTTCCTTGCGAGCATATCCCCACAGTCGGCAGCCGGCGTTATTGATATAGGTAAGATTGCCCTTAATGTCTACTTCGCCCACCCCGTCATCAATTTCGTTAAGCATGGCTTCATAATTCTTTAAAGAATCATTCAAGGGTCTTTCTTCTCTACCCATAAGAATCCTCACCCCAAAATGCCCGCAAAAATGACTGATTATTTCTTGTTTATTCTTTTCTTGATTACGAATACTCGCAATACTAGCTTAAAAAAACCGGTGATGGTTGTCAACCGCAAAATCTATAACCACACTCTGACGGTTATGGTCGGACACAAAATAGCTAAACATGTCTGCTAAGGCGCTGCCTACTTGCCGTGATGAAATCTTTGTTTACTTTCCTATCTCTTAGTTCGGCAAGCTTGCCCCTGTTCCAGCCGGAAATTTTGCTGAAATATTTCGTCAACCGCGCGATTCCTTCAACTTCGGGAGAACCGCAATAAGCGCACTGCTGACTCAATCCGGCAGCGATCCTGCCGCAAGACAAACAGGAAGTAAACTCGGGGGAAAAATCTATCTGACGGCTGACAGAATCATCAAAAACTTCTTTAATGAGTTTTGATAACTTTTTCTTGTCGGTTTCTAATTCGCCTAATTGCAGGTGCGTAATTACATCTCCTTCCAGGTGTTCATGGAAAAGCCCTTCTGAAATCACTTTCTGCAGAGGCGTCACGGCTGCGGAAATATTCAGATGCGTGGAGTTGGTGTAATAAACCGCTCCTCCGGCAATATCGCCCTGAACAAAATGGCCTGCTTCGGGGGAAAAATATTTTAAATCAAGCCGTGCAAAACGATACGCTGTTGTTTCCGCCGGCGATTGTTCCAGCACTAACTTTATCCCCAACTTTTTGCTCAGCGCTTTTATCTCCCGATGAAGACAACTAACGGCTCTGAGTCCAAAATCAAGCGCTTGCGGCGATTCATGCATCTGGCGACCCGTATGTATCTGGACCATTTCATTGAGGCCAACCAAACCGATAATATAGTAAGACCGGTTCATCCGCAAAAAGGGAAAGCCGTCGCGATTCATGGCCAGCACGGCCAGCGGACCTTTTTCGGCGTACGAAAGAAGTTTTTCCAAAAAATCTTTTTTTTGAACATGCGCCTCGGACGCTTTTGCCGCAAATTCCGCAAGCAGGGCAAACAATTTTCCCTCATTACCCTGTGCCCGGTAACCGAGCCGCGGCAAATTCAGCGTGACACTTTGAATGGCGGCGGTGCGCATAAGCCACGGCTTCTTCATCTCTTCCAGGTAATCCGCATCGGCTTCGTAACCGGCCCGGTTGCAGGCAAACGAAAGCGAATTTCCCCTGCGGTCGAATATAAAACAGGTGTTCCCCTTACCGCCTGCCACTTCGCAGGCAAGTTCCAGAAAATCGTTTGCTTTTTCGGCCGACCAGAAATCTTCACTAACGTGCAGAAGGGGTCGGGGAAGAATAAAGGGCCTGGAGTTGGCGTCTCCCTCCCTAAAAACTGTCATCAGTGCCCAAGCGAGTCGCCGCGCATCGAACGAGTAGTGACCGTATTTTTTCCCCGTCGGCTTGCCTGCAGGACCGATAGCAGCGACATTAGCCCAGTGCGGCGGTATTTCATAATAAATATGAATATCTGTGTAAAGCGCTTGGCCACCGCGCGTGGCGGCAAGTTGAGAAAACTCGTAAATAATCATCTGCGCAAACTGACGCACTTCTTGATCGCTCATGCCGGAAAGATAGGGAGCGAAAGAAATATTAAGCGCGTCCCAACCAATAGTGCCGGTAAAGTGTCCCTGCAGTATGGCACTGAAGCGCACCATGTGCAGCAAGAGCACTTCGGCGTGTTTCGCCGGATGGGCGGAATTGATTGCCTGCGGTAGATTCAGACCGTAGATTTTTAGATACTCCAAGGATTGACAACAGCTGTAAGGGCGATCGACATAACCCAGACCATGGATGTGGATATCGCCCGCCACATGTGCTTGGCCGGTATTCTCGGGAAAAACATCAAAAAGAGAAAACTCCTTTTTTATGCCCTCAGCAAAGATTAAATTTGTACCTTCCGGAGAGTGCGGTGTGTTAGCGCTTTCTTTATTCTGGTGTAAAATCAACTGACGCACATCGTAGAGAGGAAATCCCAGCCGTCCGTGCAAACGGCGCTCCTTCTCTAGTCCCCTTTCAATAAGCCGGGCATTGACCAGTTCGCGGATAAGCGCCGTAGTCAAAAGGCCGATACCAGAAGAAACGATTTGTTTTTCCACTTCCTCCGATATCTCCACCGCCAGTTGGCAATCGATGTCCGCTTCCCGCACCAGCGCATCCACTATCCGCTGGCGGTTCCAGGGGGTTATTTCCTCTGCGGAGGTACGAACAAAAAGAGTTATATCTGTGGTTTCGGAAATTTCCTGCATATTAAACGTTTGTCGGTATCGTCGTGTCACTAGTGACCAAGACTTTATCCGCGGCTGCGGATAATTCTTCGTCATAGTCGTGATTTAAGGAAAACACTCGGAAATGCGTTACCCGCGCGGGAATGAAACGGTAGATTTCCAGAAGTGGTTCCGGTGATGTCGTTTCCGTGACAGGGTTAAAAATGTTGATTATTTTCCCCCTTTCGGCCATCGGATTGAGCGGCCGCGGGTCCTGTGTTGCCAAATCAATTTTAAAGGGGATTCTTTTCAGATTTTTCGGCAGGCGTTCCCTGATCCTTTCCTCATAATCTGATGCCTTGGCAAAACCAATGCCACGGTGCATCTGGTCAAGAGATATTTCCGTCACAAAAGACATCTTCCATTTCACCTCGCGGTCGTGTAATTTTTTCCATTCGGAGGCTAATTTTCTCTTTTCTTCGTCTTTGGATGCAAGCCATCCCCGTACGTAATTGAACAAGCTCCATTCATCGCAGAGCAGATAATCATCCAGCCTCTTAAGCGGATTCCCGGGGAAAATAACTTTCATCGTATCATGAAATATTTCCTGCAAGTGCAAATCCAACGCGCGCGTCGTGCGGTGAAAATAAACATTGGAGTATAAATTCAGCCGTGCGTTTAGAAATCTGCCCAAAGCGGAAATTCCCGACTGATGCAACGTGAGACCCTCTTTGGTAAAAAAGGTATAATAGCGCAAGCGGGGAATGTCCACCATATCCAGAGAAAAACCCGTCATGTAGGCGTCGCGCTGCACATAATCAAGATTGTCCACAGTATAAATGCCGGAAAACAACTGCCGCAACATCTGCAGCCAACGCGGAAATGTTCTTTTTTCTTTATCTTCCGGCATTTTAATTAGATAGGCAACGAAACGGGCGTCCATCTTTTCTCCGCGTCCGAAAGCTCCGGAAGGAGAGCGGCGGATACGTGAAATTTGCATGCCCAGTTTCTGGATAATAATATTCTGCCCAACCACTTCGTGGGTTATGCCCCAGCGGCTTAAAAAATTGTCATCGAAGAAATGACCGTAAGGGCCATGGCCTACGTCATGCAAAAGACCAGCAAGCCGTAAAAGTTCCTCCACATAATTTTGCGAAGGAACATTTTTGCACACACAGCGCAAACTCGGATAAATGCATTTGGCGAATTCCCCCGCTAAATGCATTGTTCCGATGGAATGTTGAAAACGCGTATGTTCCGCCGCCGGATAAACCCAGCGCGCGCTCTGCAACTGATAAATTCTGCGCAGTCTCTGCAACCACGGTGAATCAATCAGGTCTTTTTCCGTTATTTCTGCAGATCCAGCCCCTTCCGGCACGGTAAAAAGCGCGTATTGATGAATGGGGTCAGCAATCAATGTCATGCCCTTATAAATATTCTGAGTTTTTGATTTGGTTTTCGCCATAAAAAACTATTCTCTAGAGCATTAAATTTTATTTGGGTGGCATACGCAAAGCACCATCCAGTCTGATACAACATCCGTTGAGCATGGTATTTTCAATGATGTGCTTCGCCAGCATGGCGTATTCGGAAGGTTTTCCCAAACGATGAGGGAAAGGAACAGTGGCCGCCAAAACTTCCTTTACCGACGCGGGCAGGCTTGCCATCATCGGCGTGGCAAACAGCCCTGGAGCAATCGTGACTACTCTGACACCATATTCGGCGCATTCTCGCGCCAGAGGCAAGGTCATCCCCACGACACCGGCCTTGGAAGCGCTGTATGCGACCTGTCCGATCTGACCTTCAAAAGCGGCCACGGACGCCGTATTGATAATCACTCCCTTTTCGCCTTCTGCATCAGGTGTATTGCTGTTCATCTGCTCAACCGCCAGTCTGGTAATATTCAGCGTTCCCACGAGATTAATCTGCAACACTTTATTAAAAGCATCCAAAGACAGAGGGCCTTTTTTGCTCAAAACCTTCGCCGGATTGGCTACACCCGCACAACTTATGGCAACATTAATTTTGCCGAATGCATCCACTGTTTTTTTTATCACCTGCTGCACATCTGTCTCATTGGTCACATCCGCTTTGGCAAAAATCGCATTCCCTGCGCCGCAGGAGGCGGCGAGTTTCTCACCCCTCTCCACGTCAATATCCACAACAGTGATTTTTGCATCGCATTTCGCCAGTTCAACGACTGTTGCTTCTCCCAAGCCTGACGCTCCGCCCGTAACCACGGCGACTACATTTTTAATATCCATGACTCCTCCATGTTATTTATTAAAATACATTTTGTTCAGACATAAATTCATCCCGCTTTTTTCAAAAACTTTCCATAAGGCTTAATCATTTCCACTCTAATGCGTTTTACAAACTCACGACGGACGCGTGGAATTTTGGTAAGCATAATTATGGCGTTATTAACCAACCGCCATTTGTAATTTTTTTGCGGAAAATCATAAAAGCCATGCTTCTGGTAATATCTATGATCGGACTGAAAAACAGGGCGCAACCTACCGTAAACGGCATCACGGAATAATTTCGTTCCCCCAATCTGATAAAAAGTGGGTGGCTTCACGTATTCCTTCTCCGCGCAAAGCGCGGCGCGGGAAGCGACGCTTTGCAGAGCAACGTTTATCTCTTCCGATGTCCCCATATCATCGCTGACAAAACCGACAAGATTTGAATGCTGCATATCCACATAAGCCGTCAAAATTTCTCGCAGATTACTTATCTGATTGAAAGGACCGCTGATAACAAACCCTATCTGCTTGTCTTTCAGTGCCGGTGTGTGTCCGTTGAAAAAACTACGGTCAAAAAAACATTTCCACAATGAAGAAAGGAATCTGTCGAAAACGGAACCGGCAAAAAACAATATATCGGCGGCCTTCACCTGATTGTTGAAGAAATCGACAAAGCCGTCTTTCCCCTCGTAAACGCAGACATTATCCATGCCGCATTGCATACAGCCGAGACAACCGCCCTTTATAGCTATGTCCTTGAGCTGAACCAAATCAGCGACAGGAGAAAAAACACTGCGTAAATTTTCCACCATTTTCTCCAAATTGGAACTTTTACTCGTATCATCCGTGACAATTAATACTTTTTTACCGTTTACTTTGACGGTGGTCAGCGGCGCAGGCTCGTAAGTATTTTTATAAGAAACGATCGGCTTATGATTTCTCACGCAGAGCGCGTTATTTTCAATTGCTTTAATAAATAATTCCCCGAAAACGGCAAGCCTCTGCCTCTCACGAAATTTATGCAAATCATTCATTTCTGCCGAATACGAACCAAAATACTTCATTTCCAAATCATCACAGACTCCGCTTATGTAATTATGAGCCGTATGATCAAAAAATTTAATAGATGTGGTCAGGGACGCAGCCGATTTACCCTGAAAAGCCGCAGTCTGATTTCTTCCAAAAATCAACTCGATAAATCTTTTGTATTGCGAGCAGACAAGAAAAAAATACAAAGGAAACGCCCAGAGCACAGCATCAGCAGAACTGATTTCTTGAATAATTTTATTGAATTCTCCGTTGTCTTTTTCCAGCTTGTTTATTTTCAGGGCGATGTCGAAGAACTCAAATTCGATTTCCGGAAACTTCAGCTGAAGAAAATGAACATACTGCATGGTCACGCTGACTTGGCCCTTGGGCGAACCGTTGAGAACCGCTATCTTCATGATAAAATCCTTTAACGGCTAGATTTTAAACCATGTGATTTGCTATCATAAGAAAAATAAACTGACAAGGTAATATCTATATTACGATAAAAACGCATAGGCCACAAAACGACCGTCGTGACTCATGCTGATATCTATTCCTGACCGGGCCACGCCAGCCGCGATACGCGGAGGCTGAAGTTCTCCGTTGACTTTTTTTCTCTTTATTTCGATATCCGCTGGATTTACCGAAAGAAATTCGCCCAGCTTCTGCGCGACAATGCTACGTACATACGAAGAAGCTTCGTGCCCATTTCCGTCTTTCGGCTCAGGCACAGGTGCTACGCCACAAATTATATTTCCCCGCATGGCAAATTCATCCGTTCCGATGCAGTGAATATAATCGTCATTAAAAAAGAGACGCAAATAAACTTTCTGCGACGCAGAAACCGCAATTTCGCCGTCAGTATAGCGCTTATCCGGCGGAGCCAAACACACCTCCCATCGTCCGGGCAAAAATGAAACATCGGGACAATGCTTTTTTCTTATTTTGTAAGCCGTTTCCTTACACGCCCAGAAAGACCAAAGCGTTTGAACAGGGTTTTTTGAGCTTTGCACAAATTCAATTTCAGCAGCCGTGAGGATTTTCTTTCGAAAGCGCGAATCCAGGCTTGACTTCATGTTGTCCGGATTTTTCAAATCCACGATATCGTTTCCGACGTAAGGCAAAATATCTTTCCTCCATTTGCGCAAGATGATTTATTATCTGCGCGGCATACTCGCGCTGAACTCTGAGAGCGCTTCCCTGTGCCGGTATCGGAGTAAATACTTCCATCATCACGGTAAATTTATCGCCCCATACCGGGATGAATCCGTAGCTTTTCTGCTTGTCACCCCGCATGTACAGACACATTACCTTGTGATTTTTTACGTCCTTGACAAAACGTCCCACGCCGTAGGAAAAACTTTCCGTGTTTATCCTGCCGGTGCGCGAGCGCCCGCCTTCGGGAAATATCATGATATTGTGGCCGTTCTCCAGCAAATAAATGCATTTATCCAGGCTTCTTTTTACCTTTTCGCGCGAACCGCCGCGGTCAATCGGTATGCACTTGGCCAGATAACAAAACACCGCCAGAAAAATATTTCTTTGAAAATTTCTTCTCTCGGGAAGATTCCAAGGTAGTTTTTTAAAACTCACGATGTGCGTGAGCAAGCTAAAACTGGCATAGGCCAAGAGAAAAGAATCGATCATCGTCAAATGATTGGCGCAAATAATCCAAGGGCCTTTATGCCGGGAAAATTCCTCAGCACACCGACGACGGATTTCCTTTAAATTTTTCACCCGGTAAAACAAAATTTTGGCAACGAAAAAATAAAAAGGCGCAATAAATATTACCGCCATTCTTCCTGAAATATTTTGTATCCAGACGGCGGCTTTGGATTTTTTATCCATTTCGCTTTCCTTATCCAAGTTTCTGTTTGATGATTCTTACGGCATCGCCGATAGTGCGTATTTTATCCGCCTCATCATCATCCACACTGATACCGAAAATATCTTCGCACTTAATGATGACATCAACCAAACGGGCGGAGTTAACTTTCAGGTCATTGAGAATATGCGTGTCTACTGTCGCCTTTTCCAGAAGCGTCTGATCCTTGGTGTAGGGCCTTAAAATGTTGACCATTTCTTCAAAAATCTTTTTCTCGTCCATAACTATTCTCTCCTTTATAATAAATTATTTTTCTTCCCACTTCTTAAAAATGATACAGCTATTAACATCGCCGAAACCGAAACCGGCCTTGGCAATAATTTTCAAATCGGGAAATTCCATGCATTTCTTCGGAATTTTTTCCGCGTAATCAACGATTTCCGGATGTATGTCCTCGCAATTTATCGACGGATGTAAAAATCCTTTATACAGCTGTAAAATACTGGCCACGCATTCTATCGCACCCGTAGCGCCCAAACAATGACCAATCAGTGATTTTGTCGCCTGAATATAAGGGAAATTTTCCGGCACACACCCCAGCGCCGCCGCCCAGCTTTTAACTTCATGCGGATCAGCATATGTCGCCGTCAAATGCCCATTGATGAGATCAATATCCGATGCGCTAATTCCCGCGTCGGCCATGGAACCGCGAATACAGCGTCGGACGCCTTCAGGGTTGGGTGCGGTCATACTGCCGCCCATGCGCTGCCCGCCGCAATTGACATAGCCGCCGATTATTTCCGCGTAAATCCTGGCACCACGGGCGAGCGCTGTTTCCAGCTCTTCCAGAACCAACATCGCGCCGCCCGAGCCGGGAACAAAACCCGCGGCGCTGGCACTCATTGGCCGCGATCCTGCTGCCGGATTATCATTGAACTTGCGACAAATAACGCGCATGGCGTCAAACCCGCCCCAGATATAGGGCGATGCGCCTTCCGAACCGCCGGCGACCATCCGTTTGGCCAGCCCCATTCTTATTCTCCACATAGCTTCGATAACCGCTTCGTTGCTGGTACTGCAGGCTGATGAATTCGAGGTTACCTGATTGCCGGCGCCAATCAGTCCGGAAATCCTAGCGCTGGTGCCGCTACCCATCACCTGCTCGACAATACGGCTTCCCAAACGTCGTACCCTACCCTCGTTAATCAGAGGAACAACCATTGTAGCAATGGTATCCATTCCGCCGATTCCGGAACCGGCGATGACACCCGTATCCCAGTCCACGGTATCATCATCGTCATCGGGCAAGCTGAAGCCCGCGTCCTTCCATGCATCCACCGCCGCCACCGACGCGAAACCAATGTTGTCATTTATGGACATAAGCTTTTCGCGGTCAAAATAGCTCCGCCGAATCTCTTCAAAATTTTCCGGCACGCCGGCAATCTGACAACCGAAATTCAATTCCTTCAACCGAGGAATAAACCGGATACCTGAACGGCCTTCCCGGAGTGCTTGCTCAAAATTTTCCAATCCATGCGCGTTTGGGGCGGCAACACCCATTCCCGTGATAACAACTCGCCTCTTCATAGATTCGCTACCACCCCCATCAGCGTTCCCCAACAAACTATTTCGCCATTTTCTCTTTCCATCGTCGTTTCCACTTTTAAAACTCCCTTACGAAAATAATTTTTGTTACCCTTCACGATCACCCTTTCACCCGGGTCCACAATACCCTTGAATTCAACACCATCAACCGATGAAAACAAGCTGAGCGCTTTGTCCATTTCTGACGGCCGCATTTTTTTCTGGCACGCCATGAGATAAATGCCGAAAGCCGTAGCTCCAATCTGCGCCATAGTTTCAATCAGAATAACCCCCGGTGTAATCGGCCGGCCTGGAAAATGCCCGGGGTAAAAAAATTCATCCTCCTTAAAACGGTAAGCACCGGTTATTTTTTCTTCATCTAGGCTGATAATTTCATCGATAAAGCGAAAAGGCGCCTGTTGAGGAACAAGAGAAAGAATTTCCTTCTTCAGCTCTTCATTAACCTCCATAAATCCCTCCGTTGACGTGAATAACCGTTCCCGTAATGTAAGTGCCCCTTGTCGCCAAAAACGCGACCACATCAGCTATTTCTTCCGGCTGTCCCAATCTCGCCAGGGGAATACTGGACATCATTTTCTCCTTAACCTCTTCGGGAAGTTCCCTGGTCATGGCCGTGTCGATAAAACCGGGAGCGACGGAATTGACCAAAATATTTCTTCCCCATAATTCCTTCGACAGTGATTTCGTAAACGCGTCCAGGGCCGCCTTCTCCATGGTGTAGGGAATCTGTCCGGGATTGCCCGTATGTCCGACTACGCTGGAAATATTGATGATCCGTCCTGAATTAGCACGGAGCATGAACTGCCTCAGAATTCTCTTGGTCAGATACCACGCACCGCGCACCAGTTCACGCTGGCGGTCGAATTCCTCTATTTTCATTGAGTTGATATCGCTGTTGATAGAAATGCCCGCGCTGTTAACCAGAACATCCACGCGACCCGCCACTTCTTTAATCTCGCCCACCATCTTGTCTATCTGTGCCGGATCGGTCAAATCAGCTTCGACCAGGAATCCTTCCTTTATCTCGGCCAAAACCGCTTTCGATGGCTCTTCCATAACCGGAATATAATTTATTCCCACACGAAAACCTTCCTTAGCCAAAGCGCGGCTGCAGGCCGCTCCGATACCCGTTCCTCCCCCTGTAACAATTGCTACCGGTTTGTCCATTATTTGCCCTCCTCCACTTTCAACATCATGTGCGCCCAAGAAAGACCGGCGCCCACTATCGCGATCGCAATACGGTCACCCGCTCGAAGCTCCTCCCAGTAGCGACTCAGCACCGTCGGCGCGCTGCAGCAACCCGTGTTGCCAAACTGGTCAACATTGTACCAGTGATTTTCCGGCGCGATACTTCTGCGTTCACTTACCGTTTTCAGCATCATTAAATTGGCCTGGTGGCCGATAAAAACAAATCTTTTCGCTTCCACGGCATAGTCATTTTGCAGAACTTTCACCGATTCCGTGGTCTGGCGAATGGCAAAACCCTGCACCGCGTTTCCGTCCTGATTGAAATACCAGTCGTAACCAATGCCCACCTTTACCCATCCTGACGGTTTCGAGTCAAAGTGGCAGCTCAGAAAAATGGCACGCGATGGAATTTTTGTCGAAACAATCGCCGCGGCGCAGCCGTCACCAAAAAGAACGGCAGTGCTGCGGTTATTATAATCAACACATTTCGTCAGCGTTTCCGAATCGACCACCAGGATATAATCAGGAAGAGCTTCCGGCTGCATCTTGGAAAGAAAATTAATCTGCATGCCGAAAGACGAACAGGCCGAATTCATGTCCAGGCAAGGCACTTCAATGCCCAATTCGGCGGCGATAGCCGAAGCCTCCGCCGGCGCCACGTTATCAGGAGAGGAAGAACCGGCAATAATCATGCCGATATCCTCCAATCTTAGTGATGCCCTTTGCAGCGCCATTCCCGCGGCCCTGGCCGCCATTTGAGCGTTTTTGTATATTCTCGCTTCAAAAGCAGCTTGCGGATTCTGATTTCTTGTCTGCACGATATAGTCCAACGGCAAAACGGTGCGACGGTTTTCGATGCCCACTCTTTCCATAATCCACTCGTTCGTGGTGCCGATGTCCAAGTCTTCCAGAAATTTATTGGAGATAACGTTTTCGGGATTAAAGTGCCCCATCGCGTGAAGGTAAAGCATTTCTAAACAATCTCCCGTCCGATAATCATATTCTGCACTTCCCTGACACCTTCATAAATGTCGATGATGTGCGCGTCGCGCGCGAGCTTGGAAATTTCATATTCCATGGTGAAACCGTAGCCACCATGCAAATGAAGCCCTTCGTTGGCGCAGAAGAGAGCCGCTTCCGCAGCCGTGTTTTTAGCCAGCGAAGCATAAATACCCGCATCGGGAGCCTTTTCCTGAATTTTATAAACAGCTTTGAGCAGGGCCATCTCCGCCAGCTCAACTTTTTTCCACATCGCTGTCAACATGTCTCTGGCAACAGGCAGGTCGCAAATCCGTTGATTGAACTGCACGCGTTCCTGCGTGTACTGCAGGGTCAAATCCAGCGCTCTTTTGGCGAGTCCCAGGCCTATCGCGGCAACCATCGGCCGGGCGTAATCCAAAACATCAACAATGTACTTAAAGCCAAACCTTCTGTCACCGATTATCTGCTGGGGCTGAACAATCACATCTTCAAAAGTAATACTGGCCGTATTAGAAAGACGCTGACCAAGCTTATCTTCCGGCTTACCGATGGTTATCTTGCCGCCGGTGGATAAATTTATTTCTCTGGTGGACTGACCGACATCGGGAAGCTCTTTAGACGTAACCGGCTCAACAGGAATCACCACGCAGGCCATGAAATTGCTTGTCGGTTTCCCCACCTTACAAATAACAGTGTACTGCGAAGCGTAAGAAGCGTTGGTAATAAAACATTTCGACCCGTTTAAAAGATAGGTGCCGTCATTCTGCTTGACCATAAAACTGGTCATCATCGAATTGTCTGATCCGGCGTTCGGTTCCGTCAGGCAAAAAGAAGCCAAAAGCGGCTTTTCCACAAAAGGTTTAAGGTACAATTCCTTTTGTTCATCCGTGCCATGCTGGCTGACGACGACATTGGCCAGATCATTACACATGGCAGATGTGGAAATCCCCGTATCGCCGTAGGAAAGTTCTTTGATGATTAACGCAGAAGAAATGATGTCGATTTCGTAACCTTTTACCGACTCCGGGATACACAAATTGATTATGCCCATTTCCCATGCTTTGTTAATTATCTCCCAGGGAAATTTGTGGTTTTTTTCCATTTCCAATATGTGCGGAGTAATGTCGTTTTTAACTAACTTGCGCACTGTTTCCAGGTAATTAAGTTGATTTTCGTTAAGACTAAAGTCCATAAATTTAAACCATTCCTCTCTTTTTGTTACAAATTCGCAAAAAACACCCCCGGGTGTTTCTCTTTTCAAAAAATATAAAAATCGGCCGTTTCAGGCGGCGGCTTTCTTGTTTGGGATATTTTTACTTTCCGTGCCCTGAAGCGAATCCTTTCCGCATTTATTCTGCAGGAATTTCTCCATGGTCGCGGGATATAGAATATAAGCCAAAAGATCTTCGTCTGTCCGGGCCAAAGCGCCAATTTGTTCCCTTGCCGCCTCGATTTCCGGTTCCAGATAATCAGCGGGCCGGCCGGTTATCGGTTCCTGGCCACGCTTGTAGTTTTTCAATATTTTTTTTGTCAGTTCCGGGTCAATCGGCATAGGAGTCCGTCCGTACAAACCCAAAACCAAATCTTTAAGTTGATTCGACACACGCACATAACGGCCGAAAAGAACGTTGAGCACGGCCTGCGCCCCAATGATTTGGGATACCGGGGTCACCAAAGGAGGATAACCCATATCCTTTCTTGTCTGCACAACTTCCTTATATATCTCATCGAGTCTGTCCAAGGCGTTCATTTCCTTGAGCTGACCGGTCAAATTGGAAATCATGCCGCCGGGAATTTGATGGGCCAGCACGCCGTTGTCGATAATGGACAGTTTCTGGTTGGCCAGATAACTATTATATTTAGGCGCAATGCTTTCGAGGTGTTCACCCAGTATAAGCAATTTATGCAATTCGATTGCCGGTTCTCGGTCCGTTCCCTGAAGCGCCGCGATAATTGGTTCAATGGCGGGCATGGAGGTTCTCAGTGCGAAAGGCGCCAGACACGTGTCGATAACATCCACTCCGGCCTCAATCGCCTTGAGATAAGCCATAGAAGCCATGCCGCTGGTGTAATGACTGTGCAGATGGAGCGGTACTTTGATAGCTTTTTTTATCGCGGAAACCAAATCATAAGCGTCAAAAGGCGAAAGAAGACCGGCCATATCCTTAACGCATACCGCATTAGCGCCCATCTGCTCGAGCTCTTTTGCCTTAGCCACAAAGTATTCCAAATTGTAAACTTCTCCGCCCAAACGAACATCAATAAGAGAATAACAAACGGCACCCTGAAACTCCTTACCGTTGGCCTTAATTCGTTCAGCGCAGGATTCCATGTTGCGGAAATCGTTCAGTGCGTCAAAACAGCGAAAAACATCAATACCGATTTCGCAGGCCTTATCCACAAAAGCTTTGACGACATCATCGGCATAATGACGGTAACCGACAAGATTCTGCCCGCGAATGAGCATGGCAAAAGGCGTTTTCTTGATGTACTTTTTCAGAATGCGGGGACGCATCCACGGATCCTCATCCAGAAAACGATGCATGGTATCGAAGGTCGCGCCACCCCAAACTTCCATCGCGTGAAAACCGCAATTATCCATTTCCTCAGCGATGGGAAGCATATCCTCCGTTTTCATTCGTGTGGCGTAAATTGATTGATGCCCGTCGCGAAAAGTATTATCTTGAACCTTTATCGGATTTCCAGGTTTATCTTTCATCTTGTTTGCCATTATTCCTCCTCGGCAACATGCCGTTGCGCAAAATAAACAATTAAATACCTAATCTCTCCCGGCGAAGCTTTTCTGCGCCGCGGCCAATCCGGTAATTGACGTACAGGAAATCCCGATCGTCCTGAAAAAATCCCGCAGCGGTCTGCTTGGTCCTACTTCAAAAATATTCGCAGTTTGAGAAGCCAGGCTGCGCATATTTTCACACCAATTTACCGTATTGCTCAACTGTCTGACCAAGTTCTCCCTTATTTGCACCGCATTGTCCACATGAAAGCCTCCTGTGTAATTAGAAGTCACATTCGGCGCATTTTTTGCTGCTATATTTTTTATTTTACTCAATAAAACCTTGGCAAAAATGTCCTCTATTGGCTGCATGAAACGGCTATGAAAGGGAGCACTTACATTAAGCTGTACAAAACGCATCGGCTTCTGCCCGGTCAGGGCTTCCGTAAGCCTTTTTTCAGCTTCAGGCAAAGCGGAAAGCTTTCCGCTGATTACTACCTGATTGACGGAGTTGATATTGGCAATATCGACAGGCAAATCAAAAATTAATTGTCTTATTTTTTTTATATCTATTTCTTCCGAAATGATCGCGGCCATTCCGCCAACACCTACGGGAACAGCTTCCTGCATCAACTTTCCACGTGCCTGAACTGTTTTCAGCGTTTCGCTCAAAGAAAAAACACCCGCCGCCACCAGTGCGGTGAATTCACCCAAAGAATGTCCTCCAAAGTAAGATGGGGCAAAGCCAAAACGCTCCGACAAACCCCTGAGCATAGCTATTTCCGTTGTGACGATGCACGGCTGCGTATATTCAGTAAGATGGATCTTTTCATCTTCGCCGAAACACATTGCCGCCACATCCCAGCCCAGAGCATCAGCTGCCTCTTCATAAGTCTGTCGGCATACAGGAATATCCTGATAAAAGTCTTTCCCCATTCCGGGCTTTTGTGAACCCTGTCCAGGAAAAACAACAGCTATCTTGTCAGAATTCATCATTGAACCTCATTTTTTCAAAGTATTTCCTTTCCTCTTTTATCACAAGATAACCTAAATACAAGAACTGAATGAAAGCATATTTTGTACCATTACAAAAAGATAATTGCAAAATCAAATCAATCCGTTATTATTACTTTTTTCCCGTAAAATATTTCCATCGTCTTTTCCAATATCCGTTTATGCGCGTAAAGTGCTTCGCAATGCGAAGTATTATTCGCCAACGCAATACAGTATAATTTAAAAAAGTAAGAAAATTTTTTACGTACGGCCCGAAGACAGTTTCATCAATATTTTATTACTGTGGAATTTGATGAAAAATATTGATAAACAAGTCATGGAAAATAAGGCTTGTAACAAGATAGTTTTGAATAATTATGGATACATTTACATTAGCGGCAACAAGTTTTATCATTTGTCTTTCTCTTATCCTTACAGGGAAAAAGGATAAATTGCATATGTCCTTTGCCGGTCTTTGTGCTGCTGTTTTTATCTGGCAAAGTGTTGTATTCCTTCGCGATTTTTTCGACACGTATTTTTTGATGACTTTGGAAAATCTCGCACTTTTAGCTATTGCTCCTTTGGCACTGCGTTTTTTCCGCCACCTGACCCGTAATAAATCTTTTGTTTTGCAGGGAGTAGTAATAATTTTCTTCCTGGTAAGCATAACGGGCATTTTTTCCCTCCTTACAAAATTATCCGAATGGCCATATCTTAATTTTGTTATTTTATCGTATCTCCTGATTGTTCTGGTTTTTTGCTATGTCTCTTTATGGAGCTACGTAAAAAAACTGCCGCCCAGTACTGAAAAAAAACGCTTGGGTTATTTGCTGGTCGCCTGCCCGGTTGCTCTGCTATTAATCTGTTTGGATTTTTTACCGCGTTTAGGTTATTCTTTCCCTCCAATATCCGGACTTGTTTGGGCCGCGCTTCTTTATCTTGTTCTTCTGGTCATCGCCTACCCTCAGCTCAACGAACTGCATGATTTTTTTGCCCGTGCCCTGGTAATCTTCATCAGTACCATTTCCGGCGCGATTATCTTTTATTTCGTTGCGCTGTTTTTCAGCCCCAGTACACCTTCTTTCACGAGCGTAATCATGGCGTCTTTTTTGATTGTCATCTCCCTTACCCCGCTGAAAATGATCCTGAAAAAAGTGTTCAGCTATTTTTATCCCGATAGCAAAGACGTATTCACATCTCTTTATGAATTCGACGAAAAACTGGAAAAAGAAAAAGCCTTTATGCTGGCGGAAATGGCGCCGGTGCTGGCTCATGAAATCCGCAACCCCCTGGGTTCCATCAAGGGCGCAGCCCAGTATTTAAAATCGGAGGCTGCCTCCGAAGAGCAAAAAAATCTTTTGGACGTGATCATTGAAGAATCGAACAGGCTCAACACCGTCGTGCATCAGTTCATGGACTACGCACGTCCCTACAAATTGAACTTCAAAGCGCAAAACGTCAACGTGATTATTCAAAAAGCCATTTCTATTCTCGCGGCAAACAAACTTGCGGGAAACATCAACATTGTCCGCGAGCTGAATCATGATCTGCCTAACGCGGACGTGGACGAGCAACAATTTTTACAGGTTATATTGAATATCGCCCTCAATGGTATTGAAGCAATGCCTCAAGGCGGCACCCTTACTTTTCGCACATCCAATATTGACACAGGACCCGAAGGAGCTATCACTATCACCATCCGCGACACGGGCAGCGGAATAGACAAAGAAGAAATAAAAAACATTTTCAAGCCTTTTTACACGACGAAGAAAAGAGGCGCGGGACTTGGCTTGGCTATTTGTCAAAAAATCATCAAGGAACACGGCGGTTTCATCCGGGTAAAGTCAATTCCCGGACAGGGGACGGTGTTTTTCATCAAACTGCGCGCCGCTTTGTGAAAAAACAATCAAACTTGATTTAAATGCCAAAACAGAATATTTGTAAAACATGAACAAAATACTAATTGTCGACGACGAACTGAATATGCGGCTGGTTCTGACAGCGATGCTCAAGAAAGAAGGTTACGAAATCGCTTCCGCCGCTGACGGGAACGAAGCCTTGAGTATCCTAAAATCGGGCCCGATAGACGTGGTGATAACCGATTTGAAAATGCCGAACGTCGACGGTATGGAATTACTCAACCATATGAACGATAAACATCCGGCGATACCCGTCATCATAATTACGGCTCACGGGACAGTAGCCACTGCCGTCGAAGCGCTGAAGAAAGGCGCGTTGGACTACATCACCAAGCCGTTCGATCTCGACGAATTGAAAAACGTCATTTCCAAAGCGATGAAAACACGCACGCTGAAAGAAAACGAACTTTTTTTACCGTCGGAAGACATAGAGCGCGCCGGCATCATCGGCACCAGTAAAAGCATCAAAGATATTTTTGAGGCAATCAAGCGCGTGGCTCCGACAACAACAACAATTTTAATCACGGGCGAAACAGGCACAGGAAAAGAGCTGGTCGCTGACGCAATTCATTACAACTCGCCGCGAAAAAAAAATCCGTTGATCAAAATCAACTGCGCGGCTATCGCCAAAACACTGATGGAAAGCGAACTCTTCGGATATGAAAAAGGAGCATATACCGGCGCGGCCGTAACCAAGCCTGGAAAATTCGAATTGGCGCACAAAGGAACTTTATTTCTCGATGAAGTCAGCGAGATCCCCCGCGATATGCAGGTGAAGCTTCTGCGCGTTCTGCAGGAGCAGGAATTCGAGCGAGTCGGCGGACTGCGCACGATAAAGGTAGACGTGCGCATCATCGCCGCCACCAACCAAAATTTGTTACAGCAGGTGCAAGCGGGTAATTTCCGCGAGGATTTATATTATCGCCTCAATGTTTTTCCCATTGAAGTGCCACCACTCAGAAGCAGAAAAGAAGACATTTTGCCGTTGACGGACTATTTCTTGGAAAAATTCAATAAAAAACTCGCTGTTTCGGTCAACATAGAACAAGAAGTCAAGGAAATGTTTCTGCGCCATGATTGGCCGGGCAATATCCGCGAGCTGGAAAATCTTATCGAAAGAATGATTCTGCTGGCACAAAATGATACCGTTACCATGAGGGAGCTTCCTGAAGAATTCAAAGCCGCCGTCAATAAAATTGCGGCGGCACCGCTGGAAACAAGCAAGAAACCTTTTAAGAATTATATGCGCGACCACGTGGAAAATGTCGAAAAACAAATGATTCTTAAAACACTTGAAGAAGCGGATGGAAACGTCACCAAAGCCGCGAAACAACTTGGTTTAAGCCGCAAAGGCCTTCAGCTTAAGATGATCAAATATAATCTGCGCAAAGAAGTAAAATAAAAGAGGGGGCAAAGCTCCGATTTAATATTTTTCAGAGGAGGATAAAAAAATGAACTTTAAAATTACATTGGTCGTCGTACTTGTCGTTTTAGCTCTTATCTTTCTTTTGCAGAATATTGCCGCTGTTTCCGTCAGCTTTCTTTTCTGGGATATTTCCATGTCGCTCGCGGTGCTGATCTTCTTTTGCTTGCTGATTGGTTTTGTTATCGGTTGGTTTCTGAAAAGCTATCTCAGCTATCGCAAGGAAAAAAAGGAAGTGCAAAACATTCTTAATAAATAAAACTTTTTAGCGCGGCAAGTAAGCTCAAAAGCAGAGTATACGGTTTTAAAATTCAACTAACTGAGACCGCGTTTTACTTGCTTAAAGTGTCGTAAATTCCCACGGCCATAATGGCGACAATTAAAACAGGTACAACATAGCGGATAAGGATAATCCACCATTTCCCTATGGTGAAAACAGTACAGCCTTTATTGGCCTCATCAACAGCTTTTTTTGTCCCCCAGATGTAGCCGACAAATATTGCCGACAGCAGTCCCCCCAGCGGCAGGAAAATGCTGTTGGCAAACCAGTCATAGGTATCGAGCAGATCCGTCTTGAGACCAGGACAGTGAACTCCGTCAAGTACGCTATAGCCTAAACCAGCCGGGAGTCCGGCGATAAAAATTACCAGCCCCATGCAGATTGCGGCTTTTTTACGCTGCCATCCTTTTTCATCAATCAGCCAGGCCGATACAACCTCCAACAGAGAAATAGCGGAAGTCAAAGCGGCAATGCTCAGCAAAACAAAAAAAAGAACGCCAAATACAATCCCCAGAGGCATTTGCGCAAAAACAGCGGGGAGCGTAATAAAAACCAGACCCGGGCCCGCTCCCGGAGCATATCCCAAAGCAAACACAGCCGGAAATATGGCAAAACCCGCCAGCAGGGCGACCGCAGTGTCCAAGCCGGCCACAGAAGCGGCGCTGAATGGAATTTCGTCTTTGCTTTGCAGGTAGCTTCCGTAGGTAATGAAAACACCCATGCCCAAACTCAGAGAGAAAAAAGCCTGGGAAATAGCGCCAAGAAGCGTCCTACCGGTCACCTCGCTGAAATCCGGTTTCAGATAATAGATAATACCCTCACTCGCCCCGGGCAGGGTGACAGAACGCAGAATCAAAATAAGCAATATGATGAAAAGTACCGGCATAAGGATAGTGGACCATCTTTGTATCCCCTTAACCACGCCGGCGGCAATAATGCCGATGGTTAAAATCATAAACAGAGCTTGCCAGCAAATCGGTTCCCAAATGCTTGTTATATGATTCTTGAAAATTTCGGCGTGATTAATATCCGGGCTGCCTGTCGCGACGATGACTTTATAAACATAAGCCAAAGACCAGCCAGCAACAACAACATAGTAGGAAAGAATGACAAAGCCGGTAAAAACACCTAACGCGCCTACGAGCCACCAGGGGCTGTTGGGCGCGAGAGCTTTAAAGGCGCCCACAGGATTCCGCTGGGAAACACGACCAAGGACTGTTTCATTAACAATTAATGGATAGCCAATCAAACAGATGGCAATCAGGTAAATAACAATGAAGGCCGCGCCGCCATGCTCACCCGTCATGTACGGGAACCGCCAGATATTCCCCAGACCTACTGCCGAACCTGCCGCCGCCAAAATGAATCCGGCACGAGTTGCCCAATGTTCTCTGCTGTTTTTGAAATCGTTCACCGTGTTTCTCCTCTTTAAAAGCAAAACAAGGGGAAATAAATTTTTCGACGCGAACTATAGAAATTTCATTTCCTGGTGTCAAGACAAAACACATATTGAAAACATTTCCCGGACAAGTGCGTTTTTCCCAATATCTTAATTAACTTGACACAGCTTTAATATTTTCATTATATACTCATAAACATCTCAAATTAAAATCACGACATTGTAAAAATAAAAAAGAAAGGAGTGCCATCTATGAAAATTCAGGACATCAAGACAATCGCCGTCATTGGCGCGGGCGACATGGGTCACGGCATAGCTCAGGTCTGCGCTATGGCCGGCATGAAAATTAATCTTTACGACATCAAGCAGGAATTTGTGGACAGGGGCATGGCAAAAATGAAAGCCAGCTTTGAAAAGCAGGTGGCCAAGCAAAAAATGTCCGTGGACGATTTGAACAAAATGATGGGAAACATCAAAGGCTTCATCTCTTTGAAAGATGCCGTCGCCGACATCGATTATATGATTGAGGCCGCGCCGGAGATACTCGACCTTAAAATAAAAATCTTCAAAGAGGTTGACGAAAACGCGCCAAAACACGCTATCTTGGCCTCCAATACATCCAATATGAGCATCACGGAGATGGGCGCGGCGACAAAGAGACCGGATAAAGTTTTGGGAATTCACTTTTTCAACCCGCCAGTCATGATGGCGCTCGTCGAGGTCATCAGGGGAAAGCAAACATCCCTCGAAACCATGAACGTCAGCTTCGAACTGATGTCAAAATTGAAAAACTTCCGCGGCGCGATGGTTCCGGTAAGGGTGGAAAAAGATTCTCCGGGCTTTATCTTCAATCGGATCAACGCGCCGGTAGGCCTTTATCTGGCCCAGATTTACGAGCAGGGTTTGGTAAACCCGGAAGCGGTCGACGCCAAAATCAGATCTATTGGTTCTCCGATGGGACCTTATGAAACGATGGATTTTTCCGGGCTGGATGTTTATATGCATGGCACGGAATATTTTGCCAAAACCCTCTCTCCTGAATTCAAGCCCGCCAACTGGCTCAAAAAAATGAATGAAACCGGGACACTGGGCAAAAAAAGCGGCAAGGGAATATTCGTCTGGCCGGAAGGCAACAGGCCGCAAATTGACATGAGCAAGGCTGATCCTAATTTTGATCCGATGGATATCGTCTGCCTGCAGGTAAATGAGGGAACAAAACTTTTGGAAGAAGGCGTGACCAGCAGCGCGGCGGAAATCGACAAGGCCATGGTTAACGGCGGCGGTTCACCTTTCGGGCCTTTTGCCCTAGCTAAAGGTATGGGCTGGCCCAAAGTTGCCGAGCGCTGCGAAGCTATCTCTAAGAAACTGGGTATCCAATGGTTTCTTCCCACCGAAACACTAAAAAAAGGAAACATTCAGGTTTAAAAAAATTCCCGAAAATCACGATAGGGAGTTCATCACTTTGATGAACTCCCTATTTTCTAATCCCGCAACGGGTGACACAACTTTCTTGTAATCGCGTATTTATTGATATATAAATTACGGCAAATTAAAGTTTTTCGTTCAGAGTGCTAAATGCATATAAACAGTATGACCTTCCACCCCGAAAGATATCCAACAAAAAAAGTATATCCTTTTTCTTTGCCCACTTTTCACAAAACAAAAACAATCAATTTTGACTTACCGATTACCATATTCGTCGGCGAAAACGGCACGGGCAAATCCACGCTGTTGGAAGCTATTACTCTCGTCTGCGGCATACGCATGTGGCGTCAAACAGAAAGGAGCCGCCCGCAACATAATCCTTATGAGGATCAACTTTGTAAATATATCACTGTGGAGTGGCAAGACGGCCGTGTTCCCGGCTCTTTTTTCAGCTCAAAAATATTTCAGTATTTTGCCGAACTGCTCGATGAGTGAGCAGCGGCAGGCCGCGGGCAACTTGACTACTTTGGCGTAAAATCTCTGACCGCTCAATCTCACGGTCAATCGCTGATGTCTTTTTTTGAAAATTGTTATCAAATAAAAGGTCTTTATCTTATGGACGAACCGGAAACTGCTCTTTCTCCTCAGAGCCAAATACAACTTTTATCTCTTTTAAATAAAATGAGTACTGCCGGCCACGCACAGTTCATTATTGCCACCCATTCCCCCATTTTGCTGGCCTGTTCAAACGCAAAATTATACTCCTTCGACGATGCCGAAGTACACTCAATCAGTTAAGAAAACACAAACCATTACCGCCTGTACAAACTTTTTTTGGAAAACAAGAATGAATTCTTAAACATGAAAAATAACAAATAAACGAGCTTTTTTTCTTAATAAATTCATTATTCCATCTGTAAAATCAATAATTCCCCCATTATCGGATTATATCAAGCCAAAAAATATTTTTTGTTTGACAAAAAAACATTTTACATATAGAAGATACGGCAAACGATTGCCGATTGCCTTATGAAACAACTTTTCGACCCTGAAGATATCGAACGTAAAAACATTCTGATGCTGAAAATTCTGAACGAAAGCCCAGTCTCCCTTGGTGCGCGAGTTATCGCACGCAAAATGCGGGAACATGGCATCCAGCTTAGCGAGAGAACTGTCCGTTATCACCTGAAACTAATGGATGAAAGGGGTTTGACTAGACTTGTCGGCAGACGTGATGGCAGGGTTATCACGGATTTTGGCTTGGAAGAAATTGCCAACGCGCGAGTTCAGGATAAAATAAGTCTTTCGATTTCCCGTATCGATGTATTGTCATTTAAAACAACTTTTAATCTTCGAAAAAAACGCGGGCGGGTGCCGGTAAATATTTCTTTTATTCCCGAAGATAAATTCGAACAGATTCTTTCAGTTATGAAACCAGTTTTTCAGAAGAAGCTGGCCGTATCCGACCGTATCGCCGTTGCCCGAGCAAACGAAAAATTGGGAGAAGTCGTCATCCCGGAAGGGAAAATTGGCTTGGCCACGATTTGCAGCATTGTTATTAACGGCGTACTGCTCAAGCACGGCATTCCTATTGATTCTAAATTTGGCGGAATTCTACAGTTGAAAAACGGAGAACCTCTTCGTTTTGTTGAGTTAATTCACTATTCCGGCTCTTCTCTTGACCCTTCGGAAATATTCATTCGCGGAAAAATGACATCCGTAAAAGAAGTTATCGAAAAAAATGAGGGAAAGATTCTGGCCAATTTCCGTGAAATTCCGGCACTCAGCCGTTCTTTGGTTACTGACGTCATCGCCGAATTCCGCGAAGCGGGTATTAACGGAATTTTATCCATCGGTGATGTCGGTACAGCGCTTGGTCAGACTAACGTTGATATAAACAAGGTTGGTATGATTTTAATCGGCGGGCTTAATCCGATTGCCGCGGCATATGAAGACGGTTTTGATGTGGAAAACAAAGCAATGTCCACGGTAATGGAATTTGAAGAACTTCAAAGTATCGAACAAATGTAAAAATATGCATGAAATTATGCAGGAAATAAATATTCTTTTTAAGGGAGATTAAATTTATGTCAGTAATTAAAGATGTAATTGCGAAAGTAAAACAAATGGACCCGAGCCAGCCGGAGTTTCATCAGGCCGTTGAGGAAGTAATGGAGACACTGGAACCCACGGTCGAAAAGCATCCGGAATTCGTAAAGGCTAATATTTACGAACGAATTGTGGAACCGGAAAGAACCGTTATCTTTCGGGTGCCGTGGATGGATGATAAAGGCAACGTGCAGGTCAATCGCGGTTTTCGTGTTCAATTCAACAACGCCATCGGGCCGTTTAAAGGCGGCTTGCGTTTTCATCCTTCCGTCAATCTGAGTATTATCAAGTTTTTGGGTTTTGAACAAATATTCAAAAACGCGCTGACCACACTGCCCATGGGCGGCGCCAAAGGGGGCTCTGACTTTGACCCTAAAGGAAAATCAGACGGCGAAGTAATGCGTTTCTGCCAGGCATTTATGCGCGAGCTTTTCCGCCATATCGGCAGTGAGATTGACGTGCCTGCCGGCGATATCGGCGTGGGGACGCGGGAAATCGGCTACCTTTATGGATATTACAAAAAAATCCGCAACGAGCACACAGGAGTCCTTACCGGAAAGGGGCTGGAATATGGTGGCAGCTTGATTCGCCCGGAGGCAACAGGTTACGGCACCGTGTATTTCGCCGCGGAAATGCTCGCCACTCGCGGCTTAAACTTCAAAGGAAAAACCGTGGCCGTCAGCGGGGCGGGGAATGTGGCGCAATACGCGATAGAAAAGGTCAATCAACTGGGCGGAAAAGTGATTTCACTGTGCGATTCGTCCGCAACCATCATCGATGAAACAGGAATAGATGATGACAAGTGCTGCTATGTTCTGGAATTGAAAAACGTCAGGCGCGGACGTATTTCCGAATATGCCGATAAATACAAAACTGTTTGTTATGAAGGAAAGAATGTCTGGGATGTTATCAGAGAACAAAGCATCAAAGTTGACATTGCCCTGCCCTGTGCCACTCAAAACGAAATCAACGGGAAGAATGCCGCGGCGCTGATAAAAAACGGCTGCATCTGCGTGGCCGAGGGCGCCAACATGCCCTCCACACCGGAAGCAATCAAGATTTTCCAGGAAAACAAAATTCTTTACGGTCCTGGTAAAGCGGCCAATGCAGGAGGCGTAGCCACCTCCGGTCTGGAAATGAGCCAGAACAGCCTAAGACTTTCTTGGACGCGTGAAGAAGTTGACAACCGCCTGCTGATTATTATGAAAAACATCCATAAAGCCTGCTACGAAACAGCGGAAGCATACGGTAAAAAGGGTGACTATGTCACCGGCGCCAACATCGCCGGATTTACCAAAGTGGCCAAAGCAATGCTGGCTTACGGTATTCTTTGATTCTTCATCGTGTAAAACAAAAAGAACCCGCTTACATGTCTGCAAGATAGCTGTGTTAGCGGGTTCTTTATCACCGTCATCAAGTATTTTTCCCGCGCGGTTATCTTCAAAAATAATTAACCCCATACCGATCAGACAAACGCAAAACAAAAAAAGTTGCTCGGAAAGTAAATCTGGTTCATTTTTTCCCGCGATTCTGATAAAAGATAATAGCGCAAATTAACGAGCCTCCAAAAATTTAATCTGCGAAACTTTGGGCGAGAGAGATAACTGATGCAGTCTAAACCAAAAAAAACAAATATCCGCACAAATGGGCACAAAGTATCCACCGGGAATACCGATGTTTCGCGAACCAAACTCCGTGAGCGGGTGAAGGAACTCACCTGTCTTTATGGCATTGCGCAGGTGGCCTCTAATCCTAATCTTCCGCTAGAACGCAAGCTTAAAGATATCGTGCAGCTACTCCCCCCCGCCTGGCAGTACCAACATCGGGCCTGCGCCAGAATCATTATTGACGGACAAGTCTTTCAGAGTCCGGGATTTTGTAATGGTGAACGACGGCAAACTGCCGCCATTCGTATTGCCGGCAGGAATCGGGGAACTGTGGAGATTCATTATCGTAACGGGCGCGGTCTTCTGAAAATGAACCCTTTCCTCCATGAAGAACAAAACCTGATTGACAATATCGCGAGACAAATTGCGCTCATGATTGAACATGAAGAAGACAGCGCCATCAAAGCCGAGCTCCAAAAACAACTGATTCGAACTGATCGTTTGGCTGCTATCGGCCAGCTCGCCGCCGGCGTTGCCCATGAAATCAACGAACCACTGAACACAATTCTGGGATTTGCTCAACTTGCGCGGAAAACACCAGACCTGCCCCTTCAGACAAAAAATGATCTGGAAAAAATCGCGGATGCTTCTTTGCACGCTCGTAACATTATCCGGGAACTTTTAATTTTTGCCCGCCAAGGCAAACCGGGTCGTGCCCCCGTAAACCTGAACCAGATCATTATGAATGAATTGAAACTGTTTGAAACGATGTGCGCCAAATCCGGCGTGGAGCTCAAACGTGTTGTCGATTCCGCGCTGCCAGAGATATTGGCTGACAAATCCCAACTCAGACAAGTAATTTCCAACTTAATTGTCAATGCTCTTCAGGCCATGCCCGACGGAGGCACACTTACGCTGCAAACTTCTTTCGACGCATCTTCGGTAAAATTTGTGGTTGAAGATACAGGAATCGGCATGAGCAACGAAATCAAGGAAAACATTTTTCTGCCTTTTTATACCACAAAAGATGTCGATCAAGGCACTGGTCTCGGGCTTTCGGTGGTGCACGGCATTATAGCTTCGCATAAAGGAGAAATATTCGTCAAAAGCGAAAAAGATAAAGGAACGCGTTTTACGGTAACTTTTCCCCGGCAACAGGAAACTGTTTCAAAGGAATCTGGGATATGAAAGCCGTCGAAAGAAACAAAATTTTGGTTGTGGATGACGCACCTACCGCTCTTGATATTCTGCGGCGCAATCTCAGTTCACAAGGCTATCAGGTCTTTACGGCATCCAATGTCTCAGATGCCGTAAAAGTTTTGGAAAGCGTCCCCATCAATCTCGTCATCACGGATTATAAAATGCCCAAAATCAGCGGCCTTGATCTGATACGGCACATCCGGGAAAACTTTTATGAAACCGAAGTAATCATGATTACCGGATATGCTTCAGTCAAGGGCGCGGTCGAAGCCGTGAAAATGGGGGCGGAGGAATATCTTACGAAACCTTTTACGGATGAGGAACTTTTCCATGCCGTAGAACGAGCGCTCAATAAGCAGGAACTGCGCAGGATTGTGCAAGCGGAAAAGCCTCGATTTTCTGATTCTTACGGCATCGTCGGCAAATCCAGGCTCGTCCGTAAAATGCTCGCAGATATAGAAAAAGCTTCTAAATCCAATGCCACAGTGCTTGTGCTGGGGGAAAGCGGTACCGGTAAGGAACTGGTTGCACGGGCCATCCACTACAGTAGCAGGCGGGCCTCTGCACCTTTTGTTCCGGTAAATTGTGGAGCCATTCCCGAAAAACTTTTGGAAAGCGAATTGTTCGGTTACGTTAAAGGAGCATTTACCGGCGCCAACGAGTCCCGTGCGGGATTTTTCCAAACTGCGGACGGCGGGACTATATTACTCGACGAGGTTAATGAGATGAGCATTGCCATGCAAGTCAAGCTTCTCAGAGTGCTTCAGGATAAACAGGTTTGCATGGTCGGCGACAGAAAAAGCCGAAAGGTGGATGTCCGCATTATCGCCTCGAGCAATAAAGACCTAAGAGGACTGGTCAATAAAGGCGTTTTTCGTGAGGATTTATTCTTTCGCCTGAACGTCGTAACAATTACGGTACCTCCACTGAGAAACCGCCCCGAAGATATCGTGGATTTAATCGCCCATTTTACCGGGAAGTTTGCCGACGAACTCGGGAAAAATCTTCCCACCTTTTCCGACGAGGTTGTGCAAGCCCTCATGGGCTATGCATGGCCGGGAAATATTCGAGAACTCGAAAACCTAATCCAGCGACTCATTATCATGACCGACGGACAAAAGATTGAAATCACTGACCTGCCTTCGGTTATGCGTTTTTCCATCACGCCCGGTTCGGTCCCTTTCCGACCGCTTGCCGAAGAAGAAGCCGCCTATATACGTAGAGTTCTGGCAAGCGTCGGCGGCAATAAATCACGCGCAGCAGAAATCTTGCGTATTGACCGCAAAACACTTCGAGACAAGCTCAAGCCAAATGATAGTGAAATCAATGTAGCAACCAAGAAAAACAACAAACGTGTTTAAAAAACCCCGGTCTTTTCCGCGGCAAAAAGCCAATAACAAAATTGAGGAATATTTCCCCAGGTGGGGAAAATATCCCCATTTACTAGCTGTTTTTTGTTCCTATTATCGCTGTAATTGCTTCGCCGTACCGAACTCTTGTTTCTTTTAGCCTTTAATTTCCAATACTTTCCTTCTTCCTTGTAATTAGCTTTAGCATTTATCCATATGGCACGCAGTTTGCCCATGAAAATAACTCAAAAGAAGGGGGCAATATGACCAAAAAGACACGGGGTTTGTGTTCGACCTGCGCGCATTCAGTCAAATGTATACTCAAGCGTGCTAAAGACAACATAATGGGTGTTCAACATTGTGAGGAATACGAAACCGATTGTCTTCCTGCTGCCGTCCGTTCGCCCGAACAGCCTTCCGAAATATTTAAACAGTCACCCCCCAAAATTCTAGGCCTGTGCAGCAATTGTGCTCAATATCCTGTATGCAGCTTTCCCAAACCAGAGTCGGGTATATGGCATTGCGAGGAATACAGGTAAGACATTTCGCAAAATAAAAGAAGATCTGTTTAATCGAGGAAAGGATATGCATGGATACAAAAAACATTCTTGATATTATAAAAAAACACAACAAAAACAAGGTCTCGCTTATTTCCATACTGGAAGAAATCCAGGGAACCTATACATACCTTCCCGAAAAAGCTTTACGGCTGGTGGCCAAAGAAACCGGATGTTCATTGACGGATATTTACGGCGTCGCCACCTTCTACAAAACCTTCAGTTTGAAACCCAAAGGCAAACATTGCGTTTCTGTATGTCTGGGCACAGCATGCCATGTCCGTGGCGCACAAAACATCGTCGAGGAATTCAAACGTGAACTCAGCATATCTCCGGGCGAAACCACGCCCGACAATGAAATAACTTTAGAAACGGTCAATTGCCTCGGAGCCTGCGCTCTGGGACCGACCGTTGTGTCTGATGGCCAATATTTTCCACATGTCAGTAAAAGCAGCGTAAAAGAAATCATAACTAGAACCAAAGGCGTCGGGAGAAGCATCGCTGCTGAAGCGGACATCCGTATATTTCCACTGCAGGTTTCCTGTCCCCTCTGCGGAAAAAGCCTTATGGATCACGATTATATTATCAACGGCCATCCGTCCGTTAAATTCAATGTTTCGATGAACGGTAAAAAAGTGTGGCTGCGCATGTCATCCCTTTACGGCAAACACACCGTTGAGTTGGAAAATCAGCTCCCGCCAAACGAGCTATCCCGCTTTCATTGTCCGCATTGCCATAATGAATTCCCGAGTTTTTCCACCTGCCCGGAATGCGGCGCTTCCATGGCCGCCCTGTTTGTCCGCGAAAAGTGCTCATGGGAAGTGTGTACGCGCCAAGGGTGTCAGGGGCACATATTGAATCTGGATCAGATCAATCTGCATAAAAAATCCGACAAAAGGAAAAATAAATGAATGCTTTTCAAACTGTCGCTGAATTCAAGGCGTACCGCAAATCCATTATTGAGAATCATAAAAAACATCCGGCCAAACCCTGCCTCGTTATTTGCGGCGGGACAGGCGGCCAGGCCAGTGGCTCGAACGATTTAATACGAATCATCAAACGTCGGATTCTGGAGCAGAATCTACAAGACAAACTTGCTCTCCGCATCACAGGTTGCCTGGGCTTCTGCGAAATGGACCCGTTCATCATCGTCGAACCGGGATATAATCTGTACCCGAAGCTGAAGATGGTAGACGTGTCCAGAATAGTCGACGCAGCCGTAAAAGGCGAGGTAGTTGAAGAACTCCTATACCGAGAGCCGGGTTCGACGGTCAAATGCTTTACAGAACAGGATATTCCCTTCTTTCAAGGGCAAACCCGGATTGTTCTCGGCCAAAACCAGCATCTGGACCCCATCCGGATCAGCAATTATTTGAAAACGGGCGGTTATGGGGCACTAGAAAAAGCGCTGGAAAAACCGGACGGTAATTGGATCGTGGAAGAAATCCTGAAATCCAGGCTGCGCGGACGAGGCGGTGCGGGGTTTCTAACCGGGAAAAAATGGGAACTGGCGCGGAATGTAAATAAGGGGCATACGCCGAAGTACATAATATGCAATGCGGATGAGGGGGATCCAGGCGCGTACATGGACCGCAGCATGCTCGAAGGCAATCCTCATGCGGTCATCGAAGGCATGATCATCGCGGCTATCGCCATCGGAGCCAATAATGGCATCATTTATGTGCGCACGGAATATCCTCTGGCTATCAAGCATGCCTCCATCGCCCTGAGAGAAGCCCGCCGTTTGGATCTTCTGGGGAAAAACATTTTAGGTACGGGCATTGATTTCGATATTGAAATTTTTCAAGGAGCCGGTGCATTCGTCTGCGGAGAGGAAACGGCATTGATCAAATCCATCGAAGGCAAGATGGGTGAACCTCGTCAGCGTCCTCCCTTTCCGATTCAAAAAGGACTTTTCGGTCACCCAACCTGCATCAACAACGTCGAAACACTGTCGAACATTCCCTACATCATCAAACACGGCGCCGACGAGTATCTGAAGATTGGCACGGCAAATAATTCCGGAACCAAGATTTTCTCCTTGGTCGGCAAGATAAAAAATACCGGACTGGTTGAGGTCCCGCTCGGCACACCGATTAGTACGGTGGTTTATGATATCGGCGGTGGCCCCTCGGGATCAGCTAAAATTAAAGCCATACAGACCGGTGGCCCATCTGGCGGCTGCATACCTTCTTCTATGTTTGACTTGCCCATAGACTACGACAGCCTGGCAAAGGCCGGGTCCATTATGGGATCGGGAGGTATGATTGTCATGGATCAAAACACCTGCATGGTGGATGTCGCCAAATATTTTATGAATTTTCTGAAAGACGAATCCTGCGGGAAGTGTTTTACCTGCCGTAAAGGAACACAGCGTTTGTATGAAATTCTGGAAGACATCACGCGGGGCAAAGGGACGCCAGAGCACCTCATCCTTCTGGATGAACTTGCGCAAACTGTGAAGGATACCACCATGTGCGGTCTTGGCCAAACTGCGGCAAATCCCGTTTTGAGCACGTTGAGATATTTCCGGGAAGAATATGAACGGCATATCAACGACAAACGATGCGATGCTTTCGTCTGTAAAGAACTCACCGGAGCCCCCTGTCAGGCGGCATGTCCCGTGGACACTGAACCGTGGCGCTATGTTGCCCTTGTGGAAAAAGGCGAATACGAGGAAGCTTACCGTGTGATCCGTTCGGCCAATCCGTTTCCCGCCGTAAGCTCTCGGGTATGTGACCGCAAATGCGAAAGCCGCTGCAATCTGGGCATAAGCGGCGGAGAGGCCGTCGGCATCCGTGCCATCAAACGGTTTGTCACCGACAGAATCGATTCTTCTGCCTATAAACCGAAGTTGGAAAGAAAAAAGAAACAAGAAGTCGCCGTAGTCGGCGCCGGACCGGCAGGACTTACCGCGGCTCATTGTCTTTCTCTCCTCGGATACGGAGTTACCGTCTTTGAAGCGGAAGACAGACCGGGCGGCATGCTGTCTTGCTCGCTGCCGTCATATCGGCTACCCAAAAACATCGTAGAGAAAGAAATCAAAACCCTTCTCAACAAAAACATCAAAATGGAATACGGGAAAGCACTGGGGAAAGATTTGACTATCCAGGATCTGCGGCAAAAATTCAGTGCGATATTTCTGTCCATTGGAGCGCATGAAAGCTGGCCTCTGAATCTGGAAAATGAAGACGTCGAAGGCGTTTTTCCTTCCATACAGTTTTTGAAAGCATTCAACATGAGAGGCGAGGAACTTGCGCGGGGTCATGTGGGCGTCATCGGCGGAGGGAATTCGGCAGTGGATGCCGCCAGAGTGGCGCTGCGACAGAAAGAGGTCGCCAATGTGTCTCTTCTCTATCGACGCACACGTGAAGAGATGCCTGCTTATGAAGAAGAAATTGACGCGGCCCTTGAAGAAGGCGTGAGAATTGAAACCCTAATCTCGCCAGTCAAAATCCATGTCCGTCAGGAAGAAATTGAGGCAGCTATCCGTGAAGGCGTCGAGTTGGAAACTCTTGTGACGCCCATCAAGATTTATTCTAAAGAAGGCCGCGTGGTGGGAATTGAATGCATTAAAAACCGTCTCGGCGAGATAGATGCCTCAGGTCGTCGCAAGCCCACCCCGATTCCCGGAAGCGAATTCAGACTGGAACTGGACACCCTGATAGTGGCTATCGGCGAAAAACCAAAAAGCGAATTCCTTGCTCACATGGGTCTGGAAATCGATAAGGGCGGCAGAATCAAGATCAGCAGAAAAACTCTGGAGACAAGCATGAAAGGCGTGTTCGCGGGTGGTGACCTGGTGACTGGTCCCAACACCGTGATTGACGCCATCGCCGCCGGCAAAAAAGCCGCACAAAGTATTGACCGCTTTCTGCAAAACAAGCCATTGACAATACCGGCCACGCCTAAGCTACCTAGTGTCTTTATCGAGCCAGCCGCAGTCGACGAAACGGCGGTCCAGGCATTAAGACGCGTCGAGCCCGCGGTGCTGCCGCCTTCAGCAAGAATAAAGAACTTCCGTGAAGTCACCATGGCCTTGCCGGAAGAGCAGGCACGTGCAGAATGCAGACGTTGCCTGCGCTGTGATCTCGCTTTCACCAGCGAGCAAACGATCGGACAACCAATGGCTGCTGCCATGGGAGGCGTGCAACATGATTAATCTGACAATAAATGGTTTGCATGTATCAGTGGAAAAGGGCACTACAATTCTCGAGGCAGCAAAGTTTTACGGCTTTCCCATCCCGACGCTGTGTCATAAAGAAGGGCTTTCACCTTACGGGGCATGCAGGCTCTGCGTGGTCGAAATCGGCGAAGGATCTGCCGCTAAACTAGTTTCCTCCTGCACCTATCCCGTTGAAGATGGTCTTAAGGTGAGAACCGCCTCTGAACGCGTCCTCAAGGCAAGAAGAATAATCATCGAACTTTTGCTCGCGTCCTGTCCGCAGTCCAAGACTATCCAGGATATCGCATCGCGGCATAACGTGCGCCAGCAGCGATTCCGCCAGGAGTACGAAGACTGTATTCTCTGCGGATTATGCGTGCGGATGTGCAAGGAACAAATGATGGCCGGAGCCATAGGATTCCGCGGCCGCGGGCAAAACAGGAGCATTGGCACACCGTTTGACATTAAATCCGAAGTGTGCCGGCTCTGCGGCGGCTGTATAGAAGTCTGCCCCGCCTGTCAAACCCGCTGCACGTATACAGAACCGGAAAAAGCTATCTGCGGTGGTTGCGCGAACCTGGCGCCGCCTTGCATCGAGAAGGAACAGTTCCACGATATGATGTGTTACATGTCACCCTGCGTGGCGTGCGAAATAAAAAAAGCTTAAACCCAGAAAGGAGTATTTATATATGTCTTTTTCAAGAATAAACACCTCAAGCGCAACACTTACCAAAAACAGAACCGAGGAGTCGATAACGTCAACTTCGGGTATGTGTGTAACATGTATCGACGGTTGCATAGGCATGTGTGAAATAGGCAAATCAGCTTACCGCGGCCATGAAGTTATATATCCCCAACCCTTTGGTGTAATAACTTGCGCCGGCGAGAAGAAATATCCTGTCGACTATTCGCACTTTAATATTATGGGAACAGCCACCGGCGCACACGGTATTGAAGCCGACAGCGACAAAGCCATCTTTCCGGCCGTTAATCTTGAGGTGGCCATCGGCCACGATAAAGGCATAAAATTCCGTCTCCCGTGGATCATTTCTGGGATCGGCTCAACCAACATCGCCAAAAATAACTGGGAAGGACTGGCCATAGGTTCCGCCCTGGCGGGAACCGGCCTTACTATCGGGGAAAACGTCGTCGGCATGGATCCCGAGGCCAAATTCAAGAACGGCAAAATCATCGACACGGTTGATTTAAAACGCCGGGTTACTCTCTACAGAGATTACCAGAGCAACGGTTATGGCGCTATTGTCGTACAGGCCAACGTGGAAGACGGCCGCTTGAAAGTGCATGAATATGCCATCGAAAAGCTCAGCGTCGAGTGCGTGGAGCTTAAGTGGGGTCAGGGCGCGAAAGATATCGGCGGTGAAGTAAAAATCAAGGATTTAAAGAAAGCACAGATGCTGCATGATCGTGGATATATCGTCCTGCCGAACCCTTATGATCCGAATGTCATTAAAGCTTTTGAACAAGGGGCATTCAAAGAGTTTGAAAGGCACTCGCGTGTCGGCATGGTAACGGAAGAATCTTTTGCCTCAACCATTAATCGCTTGCGGAAAGCCGGAGCGAAATATATCTTTCTCAAAACTGGCGCTTATCGTCCCGTTGATCTGGCCAGAGCCATCGCTTTTTCCTCCAAATACAAACTGGATTTGCTTACCGTGGACGGCGCCGGCGGCGGCACGGGGATGAGCCCATGGCGGATGATGAACGAATGGGGCGTCCCCCCCGTGGAGTTGCATTCCCTTGTGTATCAATACGCGAAACAGCTGGCGGAAAAGAAAAAATACCTGCCCGCTATCGCCGTGAACGGCGGATTTACATTTGAGGACCAAATATTCAAGGGCCTGGCGATGGGCGCGCCCTTCGTCAAAATGATCGGCATGGCGCGCGCTCCCATTGCGGCGGCAATGGTCGGGAAAACGATAGGACTTTCCATTGAGGCCCAGCAGGTTCCAGTTTACGTCGAACGTTTCGGCAATTCCAAGGAAGAAATTTTCGTCACCGCAAGCTCGCTGCGCCAGAAACTGGGCGACAAAGATTTTGAAAAACTGCCAACCGGCGCTATTGGACTCTATACATATTATGAAAGATTGGCCCAAGGACTCCGCCAGCTTATGGCCGGCAGCAGAAAATTTTCTCTGGAGCATATATCGCGTAACGATCTGGCCGCTCTCACCCCCGAGGCAGCGCGCATCAGCGGCATTAATTATATTATGGATGTTGATAAGGACGAAGCATTCCGTGTTCTCGATATATAAAATTTTGCAGTAATCGATTCCTCCGGTTTCAATAGCCACGGGGGAATCGATTACTGTTTATTTTTTATTAATTACATCCTCATTTTAAACTTGGCATGTAACAACGCAATTTCCAAATAATCTGTGGTAAACAATTATTTATGCATGATCTAAGCGATACAACAGACCGATCTTCTGCCAGATAAATAACTCATCTGCATTGGAGCCTGCCGCAAACCCGACAACCGGACAATTTGGGAAAAAAGAAATACGGCAAAAATCAATAGATGCGCATCTGACAGCCGCCAGCGATTGTCCCGCCCAGCTCGCGGCATTTTTCCAGAATCTCTGCAGTAATTTTTCCTCTGGCAATAACCGGCTCGAAAACTTTTTTCAATTTATAACCCAGCGCGATGCGCTCAATGGAATTTAAAGCACCCGTACCGTCATTACCGGCGCTGATAAAGACAACAAAAGGCTTGCGGAAAACTTTATCCTGGGCTTCAGGATAAGTGCGGTCAAAAAAATCTTTGAGCATTCCCGACATGTAGCCGAAATTTTCCGGCGTTCCCAGCGCCATGCCGTCCGCCGCCAATAAATCTTCCAGCGTGGCCTCGGCGGCTTTTTTTAAAATCACATCCACGCCTTCCACCGCGCCAGCTCCTTGTGCCACCGCCTCGGCCATTTTCTTTGTATTGCCCGTCTGCGAATGATAAACAATTAATATTCTGGCCATTTTTTACCACCCCTTTTCCAAAGATGATACATGAAAACCAAGAGAATCGTCAATGAAGAATTGGAAAATTCCATAATTATTCCGAATAAGATTTCTCTCTTCAACGCTTGCCCGTTCATTAAAATATTAGTTGACTTAATCAACCATTCTTGATAGGCATTTTATGCCTTGCATTAAGGCTGTCATGCTTGCTTAGAGGAGAAAAGGATAATGAAAGAACAAGTTAAGCAAATAATCGGTCTTCTCGAAGATATAATTTATAATTTTAGCGCACACGACATGGGAGATAATTGCTGTGAAAACATTTCTCACGGCGAGTTTCGAGCTTTGCGTGTTATTTCACGAATGAAAAGATGCACAATGCAGGACATCGCTAAAAATATAGCTGTTACAAAAAGTGGCGCAACGCGTATTATCAGCCGCCTCGGAGAAAAAAAACTGGCTAGGCGGATAACCGATAAAAATGACGGCCGCGTCTGCTGTGTCCAATTATCTAAAAATGGGAAATCACTAATTTCAAAATTGGTAGAGAAAAGCGCAGGAAAAATGGCAACTATTCTTGCGGCAATGAAACCGGACATGCGGCAGATACTCCTAATCGGTTTAAAAACTTTTGTTGAAACTTCGCATAATGAAAACATCAATGACAATACGTTGAAGAAGTCATTTAAAAAATCGCTTAAACCCTATAAATAAAATAAGTTGAAATATTCAATTATTATTCTGATTAAGACAATGGAGAAAATGTAAATGTTTGGTCTGAATAATTTTATCACAGCTGGTAAGTTTTTTTTGGCTATCGCCGGTGAACTTGTTCTTATATTTGTCGTTGTTTCTTTTATTATCGGGCTCTTGATGGAATATCTTCCTCCTACCCGTGTAAGAGATTTTCTATCCGATAAGTTAACGTGGCTGCAATACTTTCTTGGTGCCGGTCTGGGCGCGCTCACCCCATTTTGCTCCTGCTCCACTGTTCCCATAACCGCGGGATTACTAAAGGGTGGGGTTCCTTTTGGTCCCACTATGGCATTTCTTTTCTCATCACCGGTTCTTAATCCGATAATTATCGCTCTACTGCTTTCCTTACTTGGTCTTAAAGTTACTGTCCTTTATATTATCATTACATTTTTTGGTTCCATCACAATGGCCGCGACGCTTTCAAAGCTGGGGTTGGAAAAACAGGTTAAGCCTCTGATGAATCTCGAAACCTCCTGTTGTACGACAGGGGCAAATTCAGGCATCACAAACTTGAAATCCCACCCGGCGGCAACCGCTTGCTGTTCTTCAGAAAGTACACAACCCCTAACCTTAACAATACTGCCGACTGTTGAATCATCATGCTGTACACCCAACCTTGAAGCAAATGCTTCATCGCGGGCACCATTTAAGGAAAAGTTGAAAAGTGCATCACTATCAGCAGTTGATACTTTTAAGGGCGTGTTTTGGTATCTTCTGCTTGGCGCGGGTATTGGTGCTTTTATTTACGGCTTTTTCCCTCAGGATATGGTCGTCAAATTAGCCGGGCCAGGCAATTCTTTGTCCATTCCTATCGCGGCGGTAACTGGCGTACCTATGTATATCCGGGCAGAAACAATTATACCCATAAGCGCTGCTCTTGTGGGCAAGGGCATGGGTGTTGGAACAGTACTTTCGCTGATAATAGGTGGCGCGGGAGCAAGCATACCAGAATTGATTATTCTTAATTCCATGTTCAAAAAGAAACTGATTTTTGCTTTTGTGTTAAACGTTTTTGTAATTGCTGTTATAGCTGGTTATCTCGTTGATATTCTTCAATATTAATCAGATCAGTCCCAAAAGAACACCACCAAAAATTTACATGTTTAGCTTATTACAACAATTACCAAAACCGCATAAGGCAATTTATTTTGCAAAGATGTGCCGTTATTGTGCTGTCTTCAATTTAGCAACCCAATATCCACAGCTTTCCAGTGAAAGCCTATGATCTCCTATAGAAAAAACAAGACGATTACAATTTTTATTCAACACAGTTTTTTTACCATTTTAAAGTTCTTGACACAATATGGCTATTTGGCTATATTGCCAAATAGATTGCGGATATTAAAAGATGAAAAAAACAGAAAAAACCATATACGAGGCACGGGCGAAAATAATCAAGGCCATCGCCCATCCCAGCCGCCTGCTGATAATCGAAGAGCTTCAGCGTCAGGAGCGGTGCGTGAACGAACTTACCGAGATGATCGGCGCGGACACTTCCACTGTCTCCAAGCATTTAAGCGTTCTCAAAAACGCCGGGCTGGTGGCTGATGAAAAAAGAGGAAATGCTATCTTCTATACTCTGCGCTGCCCCTGCATTATGGGATTCATGGGATGTGTGGAAGAGGTTCTTGCCGCCAACGCTGAAGATCAGAAAAACATTATGAAGGCGTGTAAAAAATAGGAGAAAAGCATGAAGATAGAAATTCTAGGAATCGGTTGTGCCAAATGTCATAAACTGGAAGAAATGGTGCGTGCTGTTGTAGCAAAAGAAGATATAAACGCGGATATTTCTAAAGTGGAAGATTTCAAAAAAATCATGAAATACGGGGTAATGACCACGCCCGCGCTGGTTATCGACGGCGAAGTAAAAGCCGCAGGTAAAATTCCTTCAGATGATCAAATCAAAAGCTGGTTGAAAGGTGAATCAATAAATAAGGAATAAATGGTCTCTCTATGACTGAATGTTGTGAAGAAGGCACTAAATTAATTTACTCCTGCACCGGTTCGGCAGATGTTGGTGAAATCGCCGAACGGGGACCGAGTGGTGCGCAGACTGCGCGATGAAGGCTATACAATCATGACTTGTCTGGCTGGCGTGAGCGCGAAACTTTCCGGTTTTGTCCAGTCGGCGCTTGGCGCGAAATATTACAATTGACGGATGTTCTACTGTCTGCGCCAGAAAGTCACTGGAGCTTATTGGTGTTAACCCAAAACCCTATATCTTAACCGCCTTGGGACTGGAAAAACATGAAACGCCCGTGACAAAAAAGGTTATTGATGAAATTTTCGAAAAAATTATAAATAGCGAGGGCTTCCCCGCAGCAAAAATCTCTACAGTAACTAATAGCTTCTGCGGGATAAAAATATTAAAAAAAATAAATAAAGGAGATTAAATGCCTTTAAGGTTAAAACGAATCGGATTTTTAGCGCTATTGGCAGTTTTTATTATCATCTTACTTTCAGCAAACTATCATTGCGCTCTTGCTCAGGAAAAGGACGGTAAAACAGCACCGAAAACGGAAAAATCTATTATGCCGCTGGTGACTTTTGTGGAAATCGGATCCGTCAACTGTATTCCCTGTCGCGCGATGCAGCCGATTATGAAGGCGGTGGAAGAAGAATTCGGCGAGCAGGTTAATGTTGTTTTTCATGATGTATGGACGCCCAAAGGGAAAATAAACGCGGCAAAATATAATATCCGCGTAATTCCCACGCAGGTTTTTCTGGACAAGGACGGTAAAGAATATTTTCGTCACGAAGGCTATTATCCCAAAGCGGAGGTAGAAAGGGTCCTGAAAACGCAGGGGGTCAAATAAGTGCTTGTTGACCTCTTTACCTGGCTGACGACGGCGCTAACGCAATCGCCAGAAATTGCTATCGTCGCGGCTTTTGTTTGGGGGATATTATCGGTAATACTTTCGCCCTGTCATATCGCCTGCATTCCCCTGATCGTCGGTTTCATCGACGGTCAGGGGAACATCAGCACAGGAAGAGCTTTTGTTCTTTCATTGCTCTTTGGATTAGGCATTCTCATTACGATTGGTCTAATTGGCCTGATCACGGGACTTGCAGGGCGTATGCTGGGCGACATTGGCGGTTACGGCAATTATTTAGTGGCAATTGTTTTTTTTGCGGTAGGCCTCAATTTGCTAGGCATTCTGCCTCTGCCTTTCATGGAGGGTGGAGCAAATCCTAACTATAAAAGAAAAGGTGTTCTAGCGGCTTTTATTTTGGGTCTTTTGTTTGGTATTGTATTAGGGCCTTGCACATTTGCCTACATGGCAACAATGTTGGGCGTAGTGTTTAGCATCGCGACAACACAAATGATGCTGGCAATGACGCTTCTGGCGGCTTTTGCCGTAGGCCACTGCGCCGTGCTGGTTTTCGCGGGTACATTTACGGAAGTTGTACAGCATTACCTGCGCTGGAGTGAAAAATACAAAGGCGCGGAGATTCTCAAAAAGAGCTGCGGCGCCCTGGTCATTCTGGGCGGTATTTATCTGATTGGCCTTAATTTTATGCACGGATAACTAAATGAAGAAAAGAGTTTTATTTTTGTGCACAGCCAATTCCTGCCGCTCGCAGATGGCAAAAGGAATTGCGAATCATTTTTTCGACGACAAACTTGAGGCTTTCTCCGCCGAAACCCAAGCGTTTTACGTTCATCCTTTAGCTATTGAGATGATGAAAGAAATAGGTATCGACATTTCTGACCATCGCTCAAAAAATCTTTCCGAATTTAACGGGCAGAAATTCGACTACGTAATTACACTGTGCGGTAGCGCCAACGAAACCTGCCTTCTTTATTTCGGCGGGACAAAAAAATACATATCGGATTTGACGACCCGGCGCAAAGCGCCGGCACAAAAGATGATATCTCGCGGGAGTTTCGGCGCGTACGCGATGAAATAAGAGAAAAATTAACCGCCTTTTTTGCAGGAAAAAAATAATTACCATTAATTAAGGAGCCATCTATGTCGGATAATTCGGATAATATCGTGGAAAAATTGTCATTTCTGGACAGGTTTTTAACGCTGTGGGTTTTTATCGCCATCGGAGCGGGGATCGCTCTGGGTTACCTGCTGCCGCAAGTTTCCGCTTTTATCACCGGCCTACAGGTAGGCACAACTTCCATTCCCATCGCTATAGGCCTGATTCTCATGATGTATCCGCCGCTTGCTCGCGTCAAATATGAAGAGATGGGCAAAGTTTTTAAAAACAAAAGGCTTTTGGGTATCTCTCTTTTGCAAAACTGGGTGATCGGGCCGATTGTCATGTTTATTCTTGCCGTGATTTTTCTGCATAATTATCCTGAATATATGATTGGCGTTATTCTCGTCGGGCTAGCGCGCTGTATCGCCATGGTTATTGTGTGGAATGAACTGGCCTGCGGCGACAGGGAACTGGCCGTGGGACTTGTCGCCTTTAATGCCGTGGCACAGGTGCTTTTTTACGCTTTTTATATTTACTTTTTCATTACCATTATGCTCAACTGGTTGGGGCTCGCCCAGTCAGTTAATATTGATATCTCCATGGCGGAATCGACAAAAACGGTTTTTATCTATTTAGGTATTCCTTTTCTCGCCGGCCTAATCACCCGTTATTCAATAATTTATTGGAAAGGTGAAGAATGGTTTAATAATGTTTTTATGCCCAAGCTCTCGCCTCTCACACTGGTTGCGTTACTCTTTACAATTGTGGTAATGTTTTCCACGCAGGGCAATAAAATAATCGAATCGCCTTTTGATGTATTTATTGTGGCGATTCCCCTGACCATATACTTTGTCATCATGTGGTTTGTAACGTTCTTTATCATCCGAAAAATCAGCGGCAACTATGCTCAAACCTGTGCCGTTTCCTTTACCGCGGGAAGCAACGATTTTGAACTGGCCATCGCCGTGGCCATTGCCATCTGGGGCATTGGCTCCGGACAGGCTTTTGCCACTGTCATCGGGCCGCTCATTGAAGTACCGGTATTAATTATTTTGGTGAATGTAGCTCTTAAATTCAAAAGAAAATTTTTCACCGAATAAAAATTTTTCAAGAAGGTATTAAAATATAAAAGCAATGGAATCAATAAAACAATACCGTCATCCCATTACTGTCGCATTGGCGCTGGCTGGCATCGGGCTGATGCTCTACTATGATTACTGCGACACAGCCTGCAATTATCTGCGCGGCGATATATTAGGCGCTGATCTCAAGTGGATCGGCATCGCTTATATGGCGGCTATAATCGCCTTTGCCTTCTTTCGGCAATCAGATTTTGTACGCTCATTGCTCGCCGCCGGTATCGGCGTGGAAGTGTTCCTGCTGTATTTTCAGTTACGTCAAAATGTTTTTTGCCCCTTTTGTCTGGCTTTTGCCGCAACAGTAATAATTGCCTTCATCGTTAATTACGAAGCTTCAAAAGCCTGGCAGGAAAACCAGCTTAAGATGTGGGCTTATTTCCTGGGAGAGGTAAATTTTCCGATGTTTAAAATAAAAAAATTACCGTTAGTCGTGATTGCCCTGATCGGATATTTCTTTGTTTTTTTAACCTTTACCGGTTCCGTGACTCCCGCCTATGGGCAGGATAAAGTAACCGGCATTCCCTCTCTGGGAAAAGGTGAATATGAAGTAATTGTTTTTGCCGATTATTTCTGCCCGCCCTGCCGTAGAATAGACACCAAAGCTGAACCGCTGTTTAAAGAATTACTAACATCGGAAAAGGTGAAGCTCACATTCATTGATGTACCTTTTGCTCGTTCGACACCTATTTATGCCAAATATTACCTTTATGCGTTTAATGCCAATAGCAGCGTAAACAATATTCTTCATATCCGGAAGATTCTTTTTGATGCGGCTCAGACCAAGCGTATTCAGAAGGAAGATGACTTAGTTGCTTACCTTAAGGAACAGCAGATTGCCGTGAAAATTATGGATGAAAAATCCGTCTTCCCGCTTTTCAGCTTAGTTATCAAAAAATATAAGGTGAACCAGACACCAACTTGCGTCATAAAATATTCCGACACGAGTGTAAAAAAATACATCGGCGAAGATGAGATATGGAACGGTCTTACAGAATTGAAGTCGTATTTAAAGAAATAATTTAAAAGAGAAAAAAATAATGAAAGAATGGCAAAAACTTTTTTGGATTGTCGCGATATTCTTAGGCGCTTACTACATTCCGTGGGAATCAGCCATAATCCGTCAATCCGGTCTGGAAGCATTCATGATGCTGCAGGAATATGCCCGCGAGCATGTGCTTACCTGTCTTGTTCCCGCTTTTTTTATCGCCGGAGCGATAGCGGTATTTGTCTCGCAGGCGGCGGTGCTCAAATATTTCGGCGCGAAAGCCAATAAATTTTTATCCTATTCCGTGGCTTCCGTTTCCGGATCGGTGCTTGCCGTCTGTTCATGCACCGTGTTGCCACTTTTCGCAGGAATCTACACGCGCGGTGCGGGCATTGGGCCGGCAACCGCTTTTTTATATTCCGGCCCGGCGATAAATGTTCTCGCGATAATTTTAACCGCTAAAGTGCTGGGCTGGCAGTTAGGTCTGGCTCGCGCTATCGGCGCCATTCTTTTCGCTATCATTGCGGGGCTTTTGATGGCTTATATTTTCCGTAAAGACGACGCCAATCGTGAGACAGGTGAAATCTTTTTGCCGGAAGAAGAAAATACCAGGCCACTTTGGCAAAACGGCCTCTATATGCTAACGATGGTGTTGATTTTAATTTTTGCTTCTTTTGCGAAACCATCTGAAAGTGACACCTCGCTCTGGCAGGCAATTTATTCCGTCAAGTGGTATGTGACCGCCCTTCTTCTGATTGTTCTGGCCGTGATGCTCAAAGTCTGGTTTGTAAAACGGGAACTTAAAGACTGGGTTAAATCTTCCTGGGATTTTGCCCTGCAGATTCTTCCTCTTCTTTTGGCGGGAGTTTTAGTAGCTGGATTTTTACTGGGACGTCCCGGCCACCCGGCGCTTATTCCCGAACAATACATCCAGGCGCTCGTCGGCGAAAATTCTTTTTTTGCAAACTTTTTCGCGTCAATTGTCGGCGCACTGATGTATTTTGCCACGCTCACCGAAGTGCCTATTTTGCAGGGATTGATCGGCTCCGGCATGGGACAGGGTCCGGCGCTGGCGCTGCTTTTGGCCGGTCCCGCTTTATCGCTTCCGAACATGATTACCATTGCCAGCATCATGGGCGTTAAGAAAACCACTGTTTACTGCATAATTGTCGTAATTCTTTCGACTATTGCCGGAATGTTGTATGGTTCCATGTTGCCGTGACGTGAAATCACAATTGAACTGCGTACGGTAAAAGATTTACGTGAGCGGGACTGATTTCGCATTACTTGAAAGAGCGAGTGAAAACAAAATATGGCCACAGCATCTCAAAAATCCTTTCTTGTTCACCAGTTCAAAAAATGGTGGGATATGCAAACGATACCTACCTTGGACTGGATACAGATCGAAGTTACATCGCAATGCAACGCCCAATGCCAGTATTGTCCGCGAACTATCTACCGTAATTAGTCGTCCCTGAAAAAGCAACAACATATTGATATTATTACTTGGTTAACGTATTTATGTGTGCTATAATTGTTGGAAATTTAGGAAAAGGAGCTAAAAACCTGTGGCGGGGCGTGATAAGATGACCCCAAAAGTTGAGATAAATCACTTCCAAAAACCGTTTGATTAGGTCAAGTTGCATTTGATTATCCGCGCTCACCACGTCGATTATTGACCCAAAAATATCAAGGGCTGTCTTTACAGCGGCCAGCCCGCCGTAATGTTGTATACCTCTATCTCTTCCACCGTGTCTAGTGCTAAAATCGTCATTGTGTGCTCCTTTTCGCGCGAAAAACACGCCTGCACGTGTGCGCCCACTGCCTGTCCGATGGCCGTAAGCATCTCCCTTGATATTTGAATCCATCCCGAAGCTCCCTTCCAGTCGATAGGGGTGTCGGGATTAAGGTCAGAAAACAGTTTCGCCCCCGTAATCATTGCCTGGCTTTCCCTGTCTGTTTTTATTGTCGCCCCGTTGACATTAATTCCGGCTGTTTCCCTGGCGTAGCGATAGGCGGCCAGCTGTGCCAGTTTGTTTTGTCTGGCTTGTTCTATATCACTAACCCATTGCGTTCCTGTCCATTTGGGATATGCACAGGGCGGCAGGGTGGTATACCCAACCGGTATTGGCCCGAGTTCGGTTATCTGTATGGGCACGGCATCAGAGGTGTTATATATTGTTTTGCCGCGGTGGTCCTCAGTTTGAACCCAATTGCCACCCACAAAGCACCGTGTATATCCTTCCTGCTGTGGCGGTGGAACTGCGATTGTGGCGAAAGCCGGCACCATATAAACGGATGCGCCGGCTTTAATGCTTTCAAGGGGATCAAGCGGCGCCGCTTCTTCTCCTAAATATTCACCCGTTTTCCGGTCATAGTAATAAATTTGCATTTTATATCCTCCTAAAACGCTTTGATAATTAACATCCGATAAGTGTTAATTGGTCTGGTCTCGCTGCCGCCCGTATATGTGGTTGGCGGGTAATGTAGGTTTACGCCCGTCGCGGCCCCCAAAACGCGGCCGGATGTTCCGGATGTGGGATAATCCGCGGCAACTTGGTGCTGGTGCGATTTGAATTCATCGGCCTGATTGGTACCAACGTTATTACCTACTATGCCGTCGCCACGATCGGTTCTACTGGCTCTGTCGGGATCCACACCCGCAGAATGATCATATACGCGCAAAAACCGCCCGCGGGGATCAGGCAAATTGAAGGTGGTACTGCCATCCCCTGCGCCATAGCTGGTCCCGATCACCGCAAATAAGTTCGCATACGTGGTACGGCTGATTGCCTGGCCTCTTTCCTCCAGCCACCCCGTGGGTGGTGTGCCTACCGGCCAAAACGCCTCGGCGCCAATCGGCGTGGATGAATCAGGTTTCAGGCCGGCAATAATCTGAAAGTATGTGCTATCGTACTGCGCGATAAGGATCTGCCCGGCCAACATTGCCAACCCCAGATAGGCGTTGTTGTTTTGCGCCCGCTCATTTTCCATTGCCTCGACGGAGTCCCGTACTTTCTGCGGCCGGATTTCCATATCGCGATGCATAGTGCCGTTGTATTCGATACCATCCGGCAGAGTTATTTTTTCAGTGATCATATTTACTCCTGTTTATTGTCTGTTCTTCGCGGAAAATTCAATCGCGCGCACAGTTTCATTTTCGCCGTCATACTTGGTCGCGCCGATTTTCAGTGTGTACACGCCGGTGTACTTGACGCGCTGTCCATTAAGCTTATCAATCGTCAGCGTGCCGCCTTTGACCTGCGTAAAATCAAATTCTGGTGTATCGCTCGGCACAACATAATCGACATTTACGCCGTAGCGCGGCTGCACGGCTATATGGCCGGTGTCGTTCATCAGGTTTACCGGCTTATGCAGCTCAAACTCTTTTTCTTCAACCGTCTTAAAGTCGGTGATGCTCTGTCCGTTGATTTCCAGCAATACCCGGCTTACATATTCTTCTGACATGTGTTAATCCTCCTTTAATTTGCCCGATCGGCGGGCCTTTTTTTACAGTAACAGATCAATGCGTCCCGCAAACACATGCAGGCCGTTAACCACATCCACCGGGATTTTCGCGTTGAGCCGGTTCGGATCCTGCAGATCGCGTTCACAGATTACGCCGTCTTCATTTGCCGCCACCTCTTCAACAATCTCCAGCTCTTCCAGTTTGTAAAGCACGTCCAGGATTTGGTCGCGCACTTTTTCCGGCGTTTTACTCGAGAGCTTTTCGCGCGGAAAGCGCAGCGCGATGCGCTCGCGTACCGCCTTGCGCACGTAATTCAGCGTGCGGATCGTGGTGATATCGAGCAGGGAAATATCATCGATGCCTTGCGGGTCGTGAATATACGTGGAGACGGCGCGGACAATTTGCACAACTTCGCCCGGGCCAACTTCCAAAGGCGTGACGCCATTGTACAATAATGTTTCCTGCTCCGTGCGGGAAAAGCGCGCGCTGATCGGCGGGGCCGCAATGCCGGGCAGGACCAGCGTGTTCAGCGGACAAAAGCGCTTTATCTCCGGAGGCGGTTATTCTGATTCTTACATGGTATATGTTCGTCTGAGCGAACAAAAAGGCGCCAAAGGAATCGGAGGCATCGTCATTGAGAAGGATTCCCCCGGCTTTACCTTTGGCAAACAGGAAGTTTTCATGGGGCTTCACGGGATGCCTAGCTGTGATCTCATTTTTGAAGACTGCATCGTTCCCAAAGAAAATCTGATTATCCCTGAAGGCGGATTTATCTTTTTGATGCAAGCCTTTGACGTGGAACGCTGCGGTAATGCAACCATGTCCCTGGGCATAGCGTGGGGGGCGTTGGAAGCTGCCAAAAAATATGCCCAGGAGCGAAAGGCCTTTGGGAAACCCATCTGCGAATTTCAGGGCGTCCAGTTCCTGCTTGCCGATATGTCTATGAAGGTGGAGGCCGCGCGGCTCCTTATTTATCGGGCCGCCGTTAACGCTGGATCAGGGCACCCATCTGTCTTCGAATCATCTGTCGCCAAATGTTTTGCCAACGAAATCGGTAAAGAAGTGACTGATATGGCCATCCAGGTCTTCGGCGGATATGGATACTCGAAAGAATATCCCATTGAGCGAATGCTGCGTGACAGCCGGGGGTTGCCTGTTGCGGGTGGCACGGTACAAATTCAGCGGATCAACATCGCCGGGGCCATGCTGGGACGGCGGTTCAGTCAGCGATAAGAGAACGAAAAACTGATCAAGAGTGTTAACCCATAAGGGGGAGGATGATGGAAGCAAGATACAGATTTGTAGAGAAAAAAGTAGGTTCGGCGACAATCAAAGTCTATAACGACCGCAGACTGTTTTTGAGATGTTTCATAAAACGGTGGAGACCTATCCAGCTCGTGACGCCATCAGGTATGGTGATATAATTCTGACTTATGCCGACTTGGATCGTCGGGTTGATGAATTAGCCTCTTTTCTGAAAAAAGACGGTCGTGTGGGGAAAGGGGATCGGGTGGCTGTTTTCCTCCGCAATGACGCTACCTTTCCAACGGCGTTTCTCGCTATATCAAAGATTGGGGCAATATCCGTTGTTCTCAACACCCGGCTGACCAAACCGGAACTGGCATATCAATTGGAACTCACTAAGCCTGTGGCCGCCATAGTCGATAGTGAAACGTGGAACAAAGAGTTGGATGAGTTAGTAAAATTAAAAGTGGAGAGCGGATCACTGGCCGAGATGTGGGGCAGGGGCAACACTTGTTCGCCTGCGGCCGTAACAGAAGAAGATGTGCACACCATCCTTTTTACGTCTGGCACGACGGGAAAACCAAAGGGGGTAAGAATTGTCCATCGCAATTTTATTCACAGCGCTATACGTCTTGAACAATACATGGAATTGCTGGGGGTCAGCGACCCGGCGGTGGGGCAAAAAACCCTTATTGTTGCTCCTCTCTTTCACGTCATGGCTCTCCAGGAGCAATTTTTGCCCTGCATGAAGATGGGAAACACGGTCGTCATGCTCAGCGCGCTCAATATCAAGGCATTTTTGGAACTTGTGGAAAAGGAAAAAGTCGACTATCTCGTAGGTTCACCTGCCATCTACAGGATATTGCTGGGGACGGAAGATACGAAGAATTATGATTTGAGCTCTATCAAAGTTGCCGGTTTTGGCGCCGCTCCCATGTCTCCAGATTTGATGAAAGAAATGAAAAAGGCTTTCGTCAACACCAAATTTTTCAACGGTTTCGGTCTTACGGAAGCTTCCGTATCACTTGCCAACATTAATGGGGAATGCACACAACAGCCAACGTCCATAGGTCATCCTAGCCTCGGCTGTGAAGCTATGATTGTTGACGAAAATATGAAAGAAGTAGGGCGAGGCAGTATCGGAGAAATTGCCGTCAAGGGATCCAATGTTGCGGATGGCTATTACGACAATCCGTTGGAAACAAAAAAAGTTTTCCGAGACGGCTGGTTTCTAACTGGGGATTTGGGGCGGATAGATGAAAAAGGTTTCTTTTACGTGGTCAGCCGAAAAAAGGACATGATCAATAGGGGCGGAGAAAATGTCTATCCAGTTGAAGTAGAGAATATCATTTATTTACATCCGAAGGTGCTGGAAGTAGCCGTCTACGGCGTACAGGATAAGATTATGGGTGAGAAAGTGGCGGCGGCAGTCGTCGCCGTTCCCGGTACAACCCCCACAGCGGAAGAAATCAAAACATTTTGCGGGGATAAGCTGGCCAAATACAAAATCCCTGAATACATTATTTTTACGGCTTCGCTGCCGAAAAATGCGGGGGGGGGCAAAGTGATTAAGGAGCAGCTTCCGCAAAACTTTTAAAGATGGTTTATTTATATTATAAAAAGTTGAAAACAGGGGTTTTTATTTATTAATATGCGATATTGAAATTTCTAAACTCTCCGGTATAGGTATGGTCAACGATAATAACTTCCTGAACTCTTGCCGCGGGTGGGCCGTGGTGGCACCAGGCGAGCATTTTATCCACGTTCGTGTCTTCGCCTTCAAAAACAGTCTCCACGCGCCCGTCGGGCAAATTGCGCACCCAGCCGGTGAGATTTAAATCCATCGCGGCGCGCTGTGCCTCGGCGCGGAAAAATACTCCCTGGACTTTGCCCGAAATTAAAACATGAATTCTTTTCATGATAAATTACCGTCCGACCAGTTTCAAAAATTCTGCCTCGCTGATAATTTTAATGCCTGCTGATTTCGCTTTATCCAGTTTTGAGCCGGGGTCAGCCCCGGCCACTACATAAGTCGTTTTTTTGGTAACGCCGGCTTGTACCGTACCGCCTAAATTCTCTACAATATCTTTGGCATCGTTTCGCCCCAGGCTCGCAAGCGTGCCAGTAAAAACAAATGATTTACCCGCCAGGGGCGCGTTGAGGGGAATTTCTTTCTTTTGCGGAACTACTCCCGCCTTTGCAAATTTTTTCATCACGGCTTTGTTTTTTGATTCGTGAAAAAACTCCACGATGCTTGCAGCGATTTCGGTGCCGATTTCATTAACGGCTGTCAAATCTTCAATTTTAGCAGCCATGAGATTTTCAATGCTGCCGAAACGTTCTGCCAGCAGTTTTGCTGTGCGCTCTCCCACGTGCCTGATGCCGAGCGCGTAAATGAATTTATCCAAAGGCGGATTTTTGGAACGGGCTATGGAATCAATAAGATTCTGCGCGGATTTTTCCGCCTGACGGTCGAGTTCCAGCAATTTATCCTTGGTAAGGAAATAGAGATCAGCAGGGTCGGAAATGAATTTAGCATCAAAAAGCTGCGCGGAAAGTTTTTCTCCCAATCCTTCAATATCCATAGCGCCGCGCGAGGCAAAATGCCGGATATGCTCTTTTAATTGTGCGGGACAGGAGATGTTAACGCAGCGGTGCGCCACTTCTCCTTCAAAACGGACGATTTCCGAGCCGCATTCAGGACATTTTCCGGGCATTTTAAATTTTTTTTCCTTGCCGGTTCTTTTTTCAGGAATAACTTTGACCACTTCGGGAATAACGTCTCCGGCACGCTGGATTATCACCGTGTCTCCGACGCGTATGTCTTTTTTGATGACTTCATCCTCATTGTGTAGTGTGGCGCGGCTGACCATCACGCCGCCCACATTTACCGGTTCCATTACCGCCACAGGTGTCAGCGTGCCCATGCGCCCAACCTGTACAATAATGTCTTTGACTATTGTTGTTTCCTGCTGTGCGGGGAATTTGCAGGCCAACGCCCAGCGCGGATTGCGCGATGTATTGCCGAGCCTGTTTTGCAAGGCAAGATTATCCACTTTAATAACTACTCCGTCGATATCGTAGGGCAACGTGTCTCTGAGAGAAGTGATACGTTCAAAATATCTAATGCAGGCGTTGATGTCGTACACCTGTTCAATTAATTTATTTACCGGAAAACCCCAGGACGAAAGTGCACGCAATACCTCCCAGTGCGTCGTAAAACTTATCCCCTGAACATTGCCGATTCCATATAAAAAGATATTGAGCGGGCGCTGCGCGGTGATTTTGGAATCAAGTTGTCTGAGCGAACCTGCGGCCGCGTTGCGCGGATTGGCAAAAGGTTCTTCTCCTTCTCCCATACGGCGACGGTTTAATTTTTCAAAAGGATATTTTTCCATATAAACTTCGCCGCGTATCTCAACGAAAGAAGGGATCGGCGCTTGTTCTGATTTTTTTATTCTGAGGGGCAGGGAAGAAATAGTTTTCAGATTTTGTGTGACGTCTTCGCCTACGGTACCGTCGCCGCGCGTGGCGCCCTTTGTAAAAACGCCTTTTTCGTAAATGAGATTTACCGCCAGGCCATCGAGCTTAGGTTCGGCCACATAAGAGATATTATCTACGGAAGCTAAACGTTTAAGGCGGCTGTCAAAATCGATTATTTCCTCTTCGGAAAAAGCGTTTGCCAGGCTGAGCATAGGGGAGGGATGAGTGAATGAAGCGAACTTAGCCAGCGGCGCCGCTCCGACGCGCTGGGTGGGCGAAGAAGCGAGTTCGTCATCAGGGAATTGCGCCTCCAGATTCTGCAGTTCACGCATAAAACGGTCATATTCGGCATCGGATATTTCCGGCGCGTCCTGCTGATAATAACGCTGATTGTGATATTCAATAATTTTTCGCAACTCGGATATTTTTTTAAGAGCAGTTTCCTTATCCATCATTTAACCAGTTTTAAATTTGGTATTTTTAATTCCGGCCGGCTGAAACCCGGCTTTTTCGCGGAGTTTATCTTTAACACCTGTTCGTTGAAAACGGCGTTCTTTACGCGGATTAAATTGATGATGGAAAAAATTATAAAAGATTTTTCCCACTCAGGCGAAGGCGAGAAATCATGCGCTTTGATTTTGTACTTTTCCCAAAGCGAACTTAAGGAAGCTTCGTCCATACCGGATATCGTTTCGGCTATTTTACCTAAGGATTCTTCAAGCTTATTCATGTGGCAAATATTAACTTCAGATCGCGGTTAAAGTCAAATCAAAACCTTTTTGTATTTATAAATAATGCTTGTGTTTTTTAGGCCTTATAGTTAATAAATAGGCCGTGATGGATGAAAAAAAGGTCAAAATTGGCGTAATTTCCGACACTCACCTGGGCGGTTATGACGATAAGCTGAAAAATATAGTTGCCCGGCATTTTCATGACGCGGATATTATCCTTCACGCGGGGGATCTTGTTGATATAGGCGTGCTGGATATTTTCGAGGACAAAGAAGTTAAGGCCGTTTGCGGCAACATGGACAACGATAAAACGCGGGAAAAATTACCCGGGCAATTGATTTTTGAAATTAAAGGTTTTAAAATCGGACTGATTCACGGATGGGGTTCTCCGGGAAGCATAGAGGAAAAGATACTCAGGCGCATAGGAAAGGTGGATTGCGTTGTCTACGGGCATACACATAAACCAGCAAATCATAAGGAGGGTGACGTGTTGTTTTTTAATCCTGGTTCGGCGGCGCAAAGGCATTTTGTGATGTCGCGAACGTTGGGAATCCTGGAAGTTGACAAAGAACTGACAGGCAGGATAATTAATATATAAAATAAGGTTTTCTAATTATGGATACAATATTTGCTCCCTGGCGGATGGAATATATTGCCGGTCAAAAAGCTGAAGGATGTGTTTTTTGTAAGTGCTCCATACGCTGCGATGATTTTGTGCTTTACGAAGGTAAAAATGTTTTCGTGATGATGAACAAATTTCCTTACGTGACCGGCCATTTGATGATCATACCCAATCGCCATGCTGGAAAATACGAGAATCTTTCCCAGGAAGAAAGAAAAGAAATGTTTAATCTTCTAGAAACCGCGCTCAAAGCCTTACGAGAAGCGATGAATCCTTCTGGCTTCAATGTCGGTATGAATATCGGTAAAGTGGCGGGGGCGGGTATAGAAGAACATATTCATTTGCATGTGATTCCGCGTTGGGAAGGCGATACTAATTTTATGAGTGTGGTGGGAAACGTGCGGGTGATACCGGAAGATGTGGAAACAACCGCAACCAAGCTTGCTCCGCTGTTTAAAAAATATCACCGGGAGGTATGATATAATGAAAACAATTTATTTAATCCTGACCATTATATTTGCTTTTTTTATAGTTACGTTCTCTCAGTTTAATTCTGAAGTGGTTAAAATAAAGTACTATTTTATAGACGATATCAATGTGCCAGTTTACATGTTGATTTTTGTTGCCCTTCTTGCCGGTGTAATTATTGCGGGATTTTTCGGTGTGGTGGAGAGGTTTCGTCTCAATCGCACAATCAGCAGGCTAAACCGCACGATACGCGATTTGAAGAAAGAGCTTCGAGCTAACGAACAACCGCCAGTTGTTGATCAGGCTCAAAAAAACTAGAAACTTTTAGCGCTCATGTCCGTGTGCCGCAAATTTATTACAGATGCCACTTTAATAAACCTGGCTAAATGGCTGAGATTGCTAGGTTATGATACTAAAGTATTCCCCGGAAAAGCGGGTAGGGAAATGTTGCGCATTGCCCAGAGCGAGGATAGGATAGTGCTTACCCGAAGGGCGGATATGGTCGAGCGGCAGTTTTCCGGACTTTTGTATTTGTTGCCGCATAGCGATATCGCCTCTCAGCTGACGGCAGTCATCAATAAATTCTCAATTAAAATAGAAAAGCAAAAAATGTTTACGATATGTCTCAAGTGCAATAAAAGCCTCCAGTCTGTCGCGCCGGAAGATGTTCGAGATATGGTGCCCGTTTACGTTTTTGAACACTGCGTAAATTTTAATCAGTGTCCGGTTTGCGGAAACATTTACTGGGAGGGAACGCATCGGCGCAATTCTTTGCAGTTTCTGCAAAAAAACAAAATCAAAGTGAATTAAAATCCGCCGGTTATCTTTTAAAAAAGCTGGTGCAGTGTATTAATTTGTGGCCGCGCATTCTGAAGTGTCGCCTTTGATTTTTTCTATGGCGTGTTTGAGCGCCGGCATGATTGCCGCAAGGTTTTCCGTGGCTCCTTTGGGACTTCCGGGCAAGTTGATAATTAGGCACTGGCCGCGAATTCCGGCGATCGCGCGAGAAATCATTGCATGGGGTGTAACGCGTGAACTTTCACGGCGCATGACTTCTGCCATGCCGGGAATTTGCTTTTCGATGACTTCCAGCGTGACGTCGGGAGTTACATCGCGCGGACTTACGCCCGTTCCACCGGTGGTTAGAATAAGGTCAACATTTTTGCTATCGGCAAGTTGCTTTAGGGCTTTCTTGATTTCTTTTTTTTCGTCCGCGACAATCAATGTCTTGTGCACTTCAATGGATTCAACAGCCAGCATTTGCGCCAGGACCGGGCCACTTGCATCTTCACGCAGGCCCTGAGAGGCGCGGTCGCTGACCGTTATGATTCCGGCACGAATAATCATGAATCATTCTTCCTTATCTTTTTTGGCCGCGGCAATTATTTTTTCCGCGATAAAAGAAGGGACTTCTTCATAATGAGAATGCGTATAGGTAAAATTGCCTCTGCCGCTGGTCATGGAGCGCAAATCCGGCGCGTATTTAAGAATTTCCGCCAGTGGCACTTGGCCTTTGATTACCTGATTGGTGCCCTTGGTATCCATGCCTAAAACGCGCCCGCGACGGCTGTTCAAATCACCTATTACATCACCCATGTATTCTTCCGGGATTTCTATATCAATGTTCACAATTGGTTCCAGAAGAATAGGCTGACATTGCATAACGCCTTTTTTGAAGGCCATAGAGCCGGCGATTTTAAAGGCCATTTCCGAAGAATCTACGGTGTGGTAAGAACCGTCCACCAGAGAAATTTTAAAGTCAACAACAGGGTAACCCGCCAAAACACCTTCTGCTGCCGCTTCCACAATGCCTTTTTCCACGGCGGGACGGTACTGCTGGGGAATCACGCCTCCGACGATTTTGTCGGCAAATTCAAATCCCGTGCCGCGCGGCAGCGGTTCAATATCGATCCAGCAGTCGCCGAACTGGCCGCGTCCGCCGGATTGCTTTTTATATTTTCCCTGGACGTTTGTTTTTCCTTTGATTGTTTCCTTGTATGGAACTTTAGGGGTATGAAGATTTACCTCGACGCCGAATTTTCTTTTCATCTTTTCAATGTTAACTTCAATGTGCACCTGCCCCATGCCGGAGAGAATCATTTCTTTTGTCTGGAGATCGCGAGAAAATACGATTGTTGGGTCTTCTTCTGTAAGGCGGTGAAGTGATGAAGCGATTTTTTCTTCGTCACCGCGTGATTTCGGTTCGATGGCGAAAGACATGATTGGCGGAGGTACTTCCACTTTTTCGAAAATTATGGGAGCTTTTTCATTGCATAAAGTATCTCCCGTGACTGTTTCTTTTAATTTGGCTACACCCGCAATGTCTCCGGGAATCAGCACTTCCGCCGGTTTTTGATTTTTGCCTTCAAGAAAAAAAATGTTGCCGAATTTTTCGGAAATTTTTTTTGTGGAATTGTAAATACTGGAATCGGGATTAAGTTTGCCGGAATAGACACGGAAAAGCGTAAGGCGGCCGGCGTAGGGATCAGCAATGGTTTTAAAGACAATCGCGGAAAAAGGTTCGTCTTCCGAAGTTTTTCTTTCTGCAGCCGCGTCGCCGCCGGGCTTTTTCCCTTTGATCGCGCCGCGATCAACAGGGGAAGCCATGGAATCAACAATTAAATCAAGCAACAGGGATATGCCGATGCCTTTTATTGCGGAGCCGCAGACTACAGGAATCAGCTTGCCCGAAGTCACGCCTTTACGCAGGCCCTGTTTAATTTCCTCCGCGGTTAATTCTCCCGCTTCCAGATATTTATTCATTAAATCGTCATCAGTTTCGGCGATATCTTCGACCATCGCGTTGCGCATATTTTTTGCTTCATCAGCCATGTCCGCGGGAATATCCGTGGCCTTTCCCGCTCCTTTATTGTCACTGAACAAATAGGCTTTGGAAGAAATCAGGTCGACAATGCCGTTAAATTTGTCTTCTTTCCCGATGGGCAAACAAACGGGTGTAACTTTTTTGCTGAATTTGTTTTTAATACTAGCGAGCGCGGCAGAAAAATCGGCGCGTTCACGGTCCAGTCTGTTGATGAAAACAATCCGCGGAAGATTAAATCCATCGGCATACTCCCATACTTTTTGTGTTTGAAATTCAACGCCGCCCACCGCGTCAATGACCACAAGAGCATTTTCCACAACGCTCATGGAACATTTTATATCATAGGTGAAATTGGAATCACCGGGGGTATCAATGATGTTTATTTTGTATTTATTCCATTCGACAAAATTTATCGAAGAACTTATCGATATACGTCTTTTTTGTTCTTCCGGTTCGTAGTCCATGGTCGACGTTCCGTCATCTACCCTTCCCAAACGTTCATTTTTCCCCGAGATGAATAAGAAAGATTCGCAAAGCGATGTTTTCCCCGTTCCTCCGTGACCGACTATCGCTAAATTTCTCAGGGATTTGGATTCATATTTTGCCATGAAAGCTCCTTTCAGAATATCTTTAAAAAAGCGAATTCACTTGAGTGTGCGCATGTTTAGCTTATCCGGCAGGTAAAATCAAGACAATTTTCAAAATATAGACGAGCGAAGGAAGTGATAGAGAATTAAGGGGATTAATTTTTCCGGCAAACAATTAAAACTTTTTTAAGTATTTTTCGCCCAGGCGCATGGGGAAAAAAATCGCGAAAGCACAAATGATAAAAGCCGTGGAAAAAGAAATAATCAGCCAGAAAATCTGGGTGAAGGAGAGGTTTCTGCCGAGAACATGGGTCATAAAAGCGTAGTAGAGGGGGCCGGCTTCCAGAATGATTACCGCAGCGATCAGGCCGAAAGCGCAAAGCATAAATAAAAGTCCGCCAAAGCTTGTTGCCACGAGCGCAGGATTTTCCGATTTAAAATCAGGATAGCGGGCTCCCAACCCCACGGCCAGCGCGATAACCGCGGGAACAAGACAAAACATGGTTATTATCGATAAAACCATGATGAAAAAGGTTACATCAAGCAAGATGTTTGATACGATAATCAAAATTTCGGAAATAATCAGCAAAGGTATGTAATAGAGAAAAAATTTAATCCACAAAAAGGTTTTAATTGATACTGGAGCGGCCAGGATTATCCAAAAAGCTTCGCTTTCCATGCTAACCGCGGGAAACACAAAACGGGCGGCAATGGCGGAAAGAACAAAAGCGGCAAGCCCCATATTCAAGAAGGAAAAAACGTTTTGCAGGTATATAGTTTTAATCGGCGATTTATCCAGGGGCAAAACGGAGAAATTGTAAAGATAAATCACAATCAAAGCGCAAATCAAAAAGAGCTGCGGCCATTGCGTGGAATCACGGAAGAAGCTTCTTAATTCTTTGACGGCAAAAGCTTTTGCCGGGCGATTAAGGAAATTTAACAAACTGTCCCAATTGCGGCCGCGAAAAGTAAGCGGCGCGAAAAGCCTTTTGGCTGTTGTCTGCGCGCGGGAAAAACCGCGAAAATATAAAACCCCGGCAACGGATTCGTTGATAAAAAACAAGGTAAAGGCGAAGCTCGCGGAAAGCGAGAGATTGAAGAGCGTTGATTTCCACCGGCCTTTAAGTGCAAAACTTATTGTATCCGTTATCCATGTAGTAGGCAGGAATGGAGAATCAAGCGCCTGCATTGTGTTTAAGTACTTGACAACGGAAGCAAACGTTTCCGGGTTGACCAATTGCTCCGGCCTGATCATTCGCAAAAAGAGAACAAGTAATATCGCCAGAGCGACACCCATCACGACAAAAAAAACGCGTATTTTTCCCGCCGGTAGAATTGCCGCTCCCAGCATCACGAGGATGCTGCTTATTCCTGCCGCCATAGCGCATAAAATAATAATTGCGCACACCGCAATCAGATAAAATCCGGCACCAGCAGAATAAATAATACCGTAGGATAAAAAAACAGGCATGCTGAATAAAATAACCATCCACGACGAATCAAACGCGCTGCTTATCCATCTCGAAAGAAAAATATCTCCGGATGAAACCGGTAATGAATGAAGCAGGGGCAAGTCCCGGCTTAAATACAAGTGCGAAAAGCCATTGATGATGTTACTGAAAAGCAACAGCGCGAAAAATGTTATTACCATCATGGAGAGAAGTTTCATGGCTAGAATGTCGCCGAAATCTTCCACGCTGTTAAAATAGTTAAGAACACGGAAAAAAATAGCAAAAGCGCCAATCCAGAAAATAAGGCCGATTGCGGAGAACATAAAAACCCGCCACCAGTTATTGCCTTTTTTTCCCGGTCTGATGCCGATAATGCTGGAAAGCATCCGCGGCCTTAATAATATCGGCAAAGCATTTCTCATATTACGCTTCGTGAACCAGAGTCAGAAAAACTTCTTCCAGTTTTGCTTTTTGTGTTTGCGCGGCTGAATTTAATTCATCCATGGTTCCCTGTGCCACAAGGTTTCCTTTATGGATAACGCCAATTCTATCGCACAAATCCTCGGCAATGCTCAAAGTATGAGTAGAAACAAAAATCGCGACATTTTTTGCCGCCAGGTCTTTGAATATATCTTTAACCATGCGCACCGCGGAAGGATCAAGCCCGACCATCGGCTCATCAACGACGAGGATTTTCGGGTCATGCATTAAAGCCGCGGCAATAATCAATCTTTGCTTCATGCCGTGAGAGTAGGCTTCAATTATCTCGTTTGCCCAATCCCAAAGGGCGAATTGGCGCAGCAGATCATCCGAGCGCTGTCGCACAGATTGCGCGTCAACTTCATAGATATCGGCGATAAATTTCAGAAACTCAGCTCCGGTAAGTTTTTCGTAAAGAAACGGCCTATCCGGGACAACGCCGATAATTTTTTTGACGGCTACCGGGTTTTCTTTTATGTCCATGCCGTCAATTATAATTTTACCGGACGAAGGTTCAACAATACCAGCCATCATACGGATGGTAGTCGTTTTACCAGCGCCATTTGGTCCAATAAATCCGTAAATTTCGCCTGGAGAGACATGCAAGGTGAGATTGTTTACGGCGACAGTTGTGCCGAAGTCTTTGGTTAGATTTATCAGGTCAATCATATTTTGCGGATAGAACCTCCAGTTTTATTTTTCCCATTACTCCGAGCAAATCGAGCTGAACGCCACCTTCACCGCGGGTCAGTCGAATATGGGTTACATCAGCCGGTATCTGATTAAAAACGGCATCAACGGTAATCCAATTTCCCGCGTAGGCAAGGTTCCAGGAGTGATAATAAAAGCGCCCATTTTGATAAACTAATCCCGCTTCGATTTGCGCGGGAACACCGGCGGCACGCAGTAGCGCCGCGGTTAGAACCGCGTGTTCGTTGCAATCTCCCATTTTATTATTGAGCACCTCCAGAGCGTTGGGTACAGATAGTACGGGAGTTTTTTTGATATTCGCGTACACCCATTGGACAATTTTTTCTGTTTTTTGAAGCGGGTTGTCAGACTGGCTGATAATCTTTTGCGCCTGCGCTTTTATTTGTTCGTGGCCGGACTGAACCAGAGGAGTCGGCTCTAAATACCGGCGATTATTTTCCTGAATGTCAAAATTATGAGTAACTTTTTCAAAGAGGTTTTCTTTTGTTATGGTTAGAATATTTTGGGCGAATACCTGACGCCCTCCGTTCAAAAATAAAGGCGTATTGCGAATCCCGTCGATTTTTATTTTTATCTCGCTTAATTTTTCCGGTTCGTTTATTTTTATGTTGGATTCCAGCGAGGCAATCTGCGCGAAATCAACATCAGCCACCAAGGGCATATCTTCAGCGGCTTTTTGCGGACTGACTTTTTCCATGGAAAGTCCCAGAAGGCCGGTTTCCTTCAGAACTTCTCCATCATTATTGAGCCAGGCGCAGTTTTTTGCTCCCATGAAATCGGCGCAGAATTTCCGTGTTAAAACTCGTTTGCCCATAATGGGAATTATTTCGTCATTCTCACGGGTTACTTTAATTTTGCGCATGCCGCTTGTGGAAGGATCAAAGATGGTAAAATCACGCGAGGCGTCCATTTCGAGACCGGCAATAAAAGCTGCTTCATATATATTGCCGCTGACATGTGGGATATCTTTAAGCGGTATTTCGCTTCTTTGCTGAGAGGAAGGTTGTCCCGCAAACAGAATAAGCTTGTCATCGGTTACGTAACCACGAGCTTTAAAACTGAACAGGCTGGAATTTAGTTCAAAAATGAAAGACGAGAAACTCATATCGGGGTTAATTTCTGTTTCCGTTTTTAGGTGAAGTACCTGGGTGGTTCCCAGAGTGGCAAGCTGCATCGTCACATTTTCCTGAGTCTGCATCTTTCCTGTTTCCAGGATAATGAATTGGCGGTGGATGACGCCTATTTTTTTGTCTTTCTGATATATATTCATCCAGCTTTCCGCGGGGCGTTCAATAGTCGTTTTTTTTAAAGAAGCCACGGGCACGGTGTCTTTAACAAGAAGCTCAGTTCTTATGATTAGAAGTATCAGAAAAACAATACCGAAAACTATTCCGTAAATAACGGGAAACTTTATTTTGCTCATAAGCGGGAAACCAGAAAATCTATATGGCGATATTATATAGATTAGACAGGAAAGAGTCAACGGCAGAGGATTTCATTGTATAGTAACAGAAAATGAAAAGGACCATTTTCAGCGGCGTTGTTTCCGGTTAAGATTTTGCTTCCGCGAACATTTTTTACCGCCAACAAAATTATCATTAATAAATAATGATGTATTTTTTGTGTCACTTATAAAAAGGTCGTAAGAAGGTAAATTTTGCCTGCAGATAAAATTAAAATTTTTTATTGTAGTGAAAAGCAGGGCAAAAAATACAGACTGAATTTGTTGAGAGAGTGTTTCTAATAAAAAAGTTTAAATCTTTTGCAACTTCAAAGATTTATTGACAAGTGTAACCAATTAATATATCAAAAAAACTCCACTTTTAAAGGAAAGATATAAAAAATATATGAAGCACGAAAGCATCATTGCCCACGAAGGATATCCTTTCATTATTTTTTCAATTATTATTACTGTTTTTATGGCTTTTTTGGGTATTGCCTGGCTGACAATCCTGCTTTTCCTGATTACGGTTTTTGTTGTTTGTTTTTTTCGTAATCCGGAAAGATATTTTGAGGAGGAGGAAAAAGTCGTAATTTCGCCAGCGGACGGTAAGGTGATAAAAGTGGAAGATGTTGAATTGAGCGGCATTATATCCGGTAAATTCAAGAAGATAAGTATTTTTATGAATATCTTCAACGTGCACGTTAATCGTGCTCCTTACAGCGGGAAAATTGAGGCAGTAAACTACCATGAGGGAAAGTTTATTGCTGCCAATCTAGACAAGGCGTCCGAGGATAATGAGCGCAATGAAGTTATGATTCGCACCGAAGACGGACGCATAGTTTGGGTGGTGCAAATAGCAGGGCTTATTGCTCGTCGTATTGTTTCCTGGGTGAATGTTGGTATGACGATTAAAAAAGGAGAACGTATTGGAATTATTTGCTTTGGTTCGCGTCTCGATGTTTATTTGCCGAGCGATTCTGTGATTAAAGTAAAACGGCAGGACAAAGTCAAAGCAGGACAGTCGCCTCTTGGTTATTTGTCATGAATAAAGAATCTTCTCTAAAAAATATTCGGATTAAAAAAGGCATTTATGTCTTGCCTAATCTTATTACTACCGCAGGACTTTTTGCCGGCTTTTATTCTATTGTTGCTTCGTTGAAAGAAAACTTTGTTGTTGCCGCGGTGGCTATTTTAGCTGCCGCCGTTTTTGACGGTTTGGACGGTCGCATTGCCCGTTTTACCAACACGGCGAGCAAGTTCGGGGCGGAGTATGATTCGCTGTCCGACGTTATTGCTTTTGGTGTGGCCCCGGCTTTTCTTGCTTATAATTGGGCGTTGTCTTTTTACGGAAAAGGGGGATGGATTGCCGCTTTTTTGTTTGTGCTTTGCGGCGCGTTGCGTTTAGCCCGTTACAATATACAGATTGGCATAATTGAAAGCAAAGTTTTCAACGGTTTGCCCATTCCGGCGGCGGCTTCTGTTGTGGCCACGACAGTTCTCTTTTTTGACTATGTCGGAATAGAAGGAAAATTTCATGATCCTTCCATGCTGATTTTTGTCCCCGTACTTTCTATTCTTATGGTCAGTAATATCAAGTATTACAGTTTCAAAGATTTGAAGCTTTTTGCGCGCAAACCTTTCATTACTTTTTTCTTATTGGTTCTGGTGCTGATAATCGTGGCGACAATACCTGTGATTTCGGCATTTGTGGCTATGACCGGTTACGCAATTTCCGGTCCCATTTGGTGGATGTTTAAATTCAGTCAGCAAAAGCACCATAAAGCCAAAGAAAAAAAAGCAAATATTATTTGATATATTAAAGAATTGCTGAAAAAGTAGTGAGAGAATATGCGTATTACTGGAGGTGATTTTAAAGGCAGGACGTTATTTTTTCCCAAGGGTGTCAAAGAAAGGCCAACGTCTGATTTTTTAAGACAAGCGCTCTTTAATTTATTGCCGCCTGTAGCCGGCAAAAACTTTTTGGATCTTTTTTCCGGTTCAGGCAGTGTCGGTCTGGAGGCCGCCAGCCGAGACGCATGTCATGTATTTCTGATGGAAAAAAGCAGGGAACTATCAGGTGTTATCAGAAAAAATATACAGGCCCTGTCTTTGAATCAAAAGTGCACGGTAATCAATGTTGATGTGGAAGCGGGGTTAAGAGATTTGGCCAGGAAAAATTGCTGCATGGATATCGTTTTTGCCGATCCACCGTACAATCGGAATTGGCTGAACATTACATTGGCATGTTTGAGCAGATATCATGTTGTAGATAAAGAGGGAGTAATAGTAATCCAGCATTCGGCAAAAGAAAACTACCGGGAATATTTGCCCGAAAATATTTATCAAGTTAAACAAAGAAAATACGGCGAAAACGCTTTGACTTTTTTTAAAGGGGAATGGAAATGACACAGGATAAATTTGCCAAAGTAGCAGTATATCCCGGCACGTTTGACCCCATTACGAACGGGCACGTGGATATTATCAAAAGAGGCAGCAGAATCTTCGATGAAATTATTGTTTTAGTTGCCTATAATCCTGATAAATCGGCTCTTTTTACGGTAGAAGAGAGAATAGAGATGATCAGGGAAGCTTTGAAGGAGATTAGAGGGGTGAGAGTAGATTCTTATTCGGGTTTGCTCGTTGATTATTTGAAGCTTTCCGGAACAAGTATTATATTACGCGGCATGCGAGCTCTTTCAGATTTTGAGTATGAATTTCAGATGGCCTTGATGAATCGTCGCCAAACGCGGGAAATTGAAACCGTGTTCCTCATGAGTGGATTTAAGTGGTTTTATACGAGCTCCAAGCTCATCAAAGAGGTGGTAAGTCTAGGGGGGTCGGTGAAAGCTCTGGTGCCGGATAACGTTCACCAGAAACTTTTGGAAAAGTTCAATGTTCAGCCAAGAGACAACAATAACAGGAGGTAGTTTGTGAAATTAGCGGCAAGGGTTGCCAAAATAAAACCATCGGAAACTTTGGCCATCACTGCCAAAGTCAATGCTTTGCGTGCACAGGGCAGAGATGTTATTGGTTTTGGTGCAGGAGAGCCAGATTTTGATACGCCGGACAATATCAAAAAAGCGGCGATTCAAGCCATTGAAGCTGGTTTTACCAAATATACACCTGTAAACGGCACGGATGAATTAAAGGATGCAATAGCGGCCAAGTTGAAGCGCGATAACTCACTCGAATATAAGCGTTCGCAGATAGTCGTTTCCTGCGGCGCAAAACATTCATTGTATAATTTGGCCCAGGCTTTATTTGACGAAGGCGACGAAGTTATTATACCCGCTCCTTATTGGGTATCTTATCCTGATATTGTTGCGCTGTCCGGCGGCGAACCGGTAATCGTGGATACGCAGGAAGAAAATGGTTTTAAAATGAGCCCGCGGCAATTAAGTTCAGCGATAACCAAGAGAACCCGCGCTGTGATTATTAACAGCCCCTCCAACCCGACCGGTGCGGTTTATACACCGCAGGAACTGAAAGCATTGGCCGCTGTTTTAGTCGATAAGGACATACTGGTTGTCACTGATGATATTTATGAAAAAATATTTTATGCCGATTTCCCGTTTGCCAATATTGCTTCGGTGGAAGAGAAAATAAAGGAAAAAACCATCGTCATCAATGGCGTTTCTAAAACATATGCGATGACCGGATGGCGGATTGGTTATGCTGCATGTTCGGAAGAGATAGCAGGGGCTATGAGTAAGATTCAGAGCCAAAGCACTTCCAACCCTACTTCCATTGCTCAAAAAGCCGCCCTCGAGGCAATCCGCGGTGATCAGAGCGCAATGCCGCAAATGGTGGTTGAGTTTCGCAAGAGAAGAGATTTTATTGTCGAGGCTCTTAACAATATTGAAGGGATAGATTGTTTTGCTCCCGGCGGGGCTTTTTACGTGTTTCCGAAAGTATCTGGTTTATACGGGCGCATGTTTAAAGGGAAGAAAATAACTGATTCAGCGGAATTTATTGGTTATCTGCTGGATGAAGCCAATGTTGCTGCTGTTCCCGGAGCGGCTTTCGGCAGTGACGAACACATCCGCTTGTCTTATGCCACTTCTTTGCAAAACATTGAGGAAGGGCTAAAACGCATCAAAAATGCGGTGGGCAGGCTGGATTGAGGAATGAGGAAAAATGGGCGGTCTTTTCGGCGTAGTATCGACGACAGATTGTGTGCAGACTCTTTTTTATGGGACTGATTATCATTCCCATTTGGGTACAGAAAATGGCGGCATGGCGATATGGGGTCCCAATGGATTTTATAAAGCCATACATAGTATCTCGCAGGCGCAGTTTAAATCCCGTTTTATTGATGACTACAAAAAAATGGAAGGCGTTTTCGGCATAGGTGCCATTGACGATGAAACGCCTCAACCGTTAATTTTCCGCTCCAAATTTGGTGTTTATTCCCTTGCTGTTTCCGGTCTGATTACGAATAAAGACAAATTGGTCAATAGCCTTCTCAACGACGGAGCTTCTTTCGGTGAGTCATCTGGAGGAGCTGTAAACAATGCGGAGATGGCAGCTTATCTGATAAATCGCGGCGATAATATTATTGAAGGTATTGCGTCCATGCGCGCATCGGTTGAAGGGTCCATATGCGCACTGGTCTTAACCCCGGAAGGAATTTACGCCGCCAGGGACAAACTGGGAAGATTTCCTCTGGCGATAGGAAAAAACAAAGATGGGAACAGGAAGTCTTATGTAGTGGCCACGGAAGTAAGTTCTTTTGAAAATCTGGGTTATGAATTGTTGCGTTTCCTGGGACCTGGAGAAATTGTTTTATTAACGCCGGATGGCGTCAAACAAATGAAACCGGAAGGCTCGGAAAAGAAAATTTGTTCCTTCCTTTGGATTTATACCGGTTCTCCCTCCTCAATGTACGACGGTGTTGCCGTGGAAAGTGCTAGAGAGCGCTGCGGCCGCTATTTGGCCAAACGCGATAATGTCCAGGCGGATTTTGTTTCTGGTGTTCCTGATTCCGGGGTTGGTCATGCCATCGGCTACGCCATGGAATCTGGCATTCCCTATCGCCGGCCGTTGGTTAAATATACTCCGGGATACGGCCGCAGCTACACGCCGCCCGCTCAGGAAATAAGAAATCTTGTGGCTACCATGAAACTGATTGCGATACGTGATGTTATCAATGGGAATCGGATGATTATTTGTGATGACTCAATTGTTAGAGGCACGCAGCTGAAGAATTACACAATCAAGAAATTATGGGAAAACGGCGCCAAAGAAATTCATATTCGTCCCGCCTGTCCGCCGCTTATGTTTCCCTGTATTTACTCTGCCTCCACGAGAACAACCGCGGAACTGGCCAGCCATAAGGCAATTCGCGTCTTGGAAGGTAATGATGTAAAAAATCTTGCCGAATATTTGGACCCCACGTCCCAAAAATACGCAGAGATGGTCGATTGGATAAGACGTGATTTGAATGTTACTTCACTCAAGTACATGACCATTGAAGACATGATTGCCGCCATCGGTCTCCCGGCCGATCAGTTGTGTCTGCATTGCTGGCTGGGCAAATAAAAAGACACCCCCGGATATTTTATTATTTTGTTTATTAAATTAAACATTGCTCAGGATTAATTCACATGTTATAAATTTACTGGTAAAAAAATCCTGAGAAAGCGGATGCTTGTGAAATATTCACCCCCGGTTAAAAGCAAAAAAACAGCACAAATAAAGCTGGGTAATGTGCTTATAGGCGGTGGGGCGCCCGTTGTAGTTCAGTCGATGACTAATACGGACACGCGCGATGTGCAAGCGACCGTTGCTCAAATCCAGCAGCTGACAGAAGCCGGCTGTGAGGTTGTCCGCGTAGCCGTTCCCGATACGACTGCTGCGCAGGCAATCGGAGAGATTAAAAAAGAAATAAGAATACCTTTGGTTGCGGATGTCCACTTTGATTACCGACTGGCGCTGGCGGCGCAGAAAAATGGGGCCGACGGCATTAGAATCAATCCCGGAAATATCGGCGCCCCGGAAATTCGCAAGATTATCAGGGCCGCAAAAGAATACGGGACGGTTATTCGTCTCGGAGTTAATTCTGGATCACTGGAAAAAGAAGTGGCGCGTAAATATGGCGGGTCTACGGCAGAGGCTTTGGTGGAAAGCGCGCTGCGGAACATTGCTCTTTTTGAAGAAGAAGGTTTCCCTGCGATTAAATTATCGCTGAAATCATCGGATGTTCCGACCATGATTGAGGCGTATCGGATGATTGCCGCCAGAACGGATTATCCGCTGCATTTGGGCGTTACAGAAGCGGGAACTTTGTCGGATGCCGCTGTGAAATCGGCCTTGGGAATCGGAATCCTTCTTTACGAAGGCATCGGCGATACGATCCGTGTTTCCGTTACCGGTAACCCCCTTTGTGAAATTCCTATCGCGTATGGTATCTTACGGTCTTTACGAATCAGGATGGTTGGCCCGGAAATTGTGTCCTGCCCCACCTGTGGGCGTTGTGAGATTGACCTTTGCCAGTTGACCGAAAAGATTCAAAATGGACTTAGTGGTAAAAAGGAATACTTGAAAGTGGCGCTGATGGGTTGTGTTGTCAACGGGCCTGGTGAGGCGGCTGATGCGGATATCGGGATTGCCGGCGGGAAAGGATCGGGCATCCTTTTCAAAAAAGGGAAGGTAGTAAAAAAAGTTAAGGAAGAAGATTTTGTGCCGGTACTGCTGGCGGAAATTAATATGATGCTTGATAAAAGCGAGGAGGTTTAATGCGTTATTCGGAGATGCACTTGCCCACGGTAAGGGAAATTCCCTCCGATGCGGAGGTGGTTAGTCACAAACTGATGGTCAGGGCGGGAATGATTAGAAAATTAACCAGTGGTATATATTCGTACCTGCCCTTGGGTTATCGGGTTGTTCGCAAGGTTGAGCAGATTGTGCGGGAAGAAATGGACAAGGCGGGGGCGCAGGAAGTTTATATGCCGATGGTGCAACCGGCAGAGCTTTGGCAAGAATCTGGCCGTTGGGTGCATTACGGGAAAGAACTGTTGAGATTTCGCGACCGGCATGACCGGTCGTATTGTCTTGGCCCAACGCATGAAGAAGTAATCACCGATCTGGTGCGCAATGACGTAAAAACATACCGTCAATTACCGCTTAATCTTTATCAGATTCAGACAAAATTCCGTGATGAGGTGCGCCCGCGCTTCGGCGTGATGCGCTGTCGCGAATTTGGTATGAAGGACGCTTACAGCTTTGATGCCGACGAGGACGGTGCGGAAAAAAGCTACGAAAAAATGTTTACTGCCTACAATAATATTTTCCGACGCTGCGGTTTGCGTTTTCGTCCGGTGGAGGCGGATTCGGGCAGTATAGGAGGCAAATATTCCCATGAATTTATGGTCATGGCCGAATCCGGTGAAGACGCAATGGTTTTCTGTACAAAATGTTCATATGCGGCGAACCTGGAAAAAGCGGAAGTTGCGCCTCCGGAGAAAGAGCCTGTTTCGGGAAAAGACTGGCTGAAGCTGGAGAACGTGCACACGCCGAACGTGCGCACTATCGAGGAAGTCAGTTCTTTTTTGAAGGTAAAGCCAGAGAATATAGTCAAAACCCTGATCTTCAACGCTGACAATAAACCCTGTGCCGTTTTGATCCGCGGCGATCAGGAAGTGAATGAAATAAAAGTGAAGAACTATCTTGGCGCCGATGAACTGGAGTTGGCTGATGATGAAATGATTTTTCGAGTAACGGGTGCACCGCGTGGATTCGCCGGCGCCGTGAATATTAAGGCAAGAATGATTGCCGATTATTCCCTGATGAATATGGTAAATTTTGTCACGGGCGCCAACAAGGAAGATTACCACCTGAAAAATGTCAACATCGGCAGAGATTTTAAGGTAGAGTCGTTTGCTGATTTGCGAGTTGCAGGAGAAAATGACAACTGTCCGCGTTGCGGAGGAAAAGTAAAATTTGCCCGGGGAATTGAGGTGGGACATGTATTCAAGCTAGGCACAAAATACAGCCGGGCAATGAAGGCGATGTATTTGGATAAGGATGGTCAGGAAAAACCTATGATTATGGGGTGTTACGGAATCGGGATAGGAAGAACGGTAGCCGCCTGCATTGAACAAAACAATGATGAATACGGCGTTATCTGGCCCATTCCACTGGCGCCATTTCATGTAATTATTACTCCGGTGAATATTAACGAGAAAAGTATATTTGAGGCGGCGAGAAATCTTTATGACCGAATGGCGGCTGAAAATATCGAAGTTATTTTTGATGACCGTGATGAAAGAGCCGGGGTTAAATTCAACGATGCCGATTTAATCGGCATTCCCCTGAGAGTTGTTGTCGGACAAAAGAATTTAGCCCAGAAAAATGTAGAACTCAAAATCAGAAAAACCGGAGAAAACAAAATTGTTAAAATAGACAAAGTTGTCGATGAGGTAAAAATATTTATTAGCCAGGCCTTACAGGCGACGGCGTGAATTTCGCTGTTCAAGCAGACCAGTAAAAATAATGTTACGCATAACTGACATTTTGGATAAAACGCAATCTTACCTGAATCCCGAAGAATTGGAGATGATCAAGAAAGCGTACGTTTATTCGGCGACCGTGCATCAGGGACAGGTAAGATTATCCGGCGAGCCGTACTTAACGCATCCGATGGAAGTAGCCGGTATTTTGGCGGATATGAAAATGGATGCTGCTACGATTATCAGTGGATTACTGCACGATACGGTTGAAGACACATTAAGCACTGTTGAACAAATAGAAAATGAGTTTGGCAAGGATGTGGCTTTTCTGGTCAACGGTTTGACTAAACTAAGTCTTATTTCATTTCGCTCGCAAGAAGAAAGACAGGCGGAAAATTTTCGTAAGATGATTCTGGCCATGTCTTCAGATATACGAATTTTACTGGTGAGGCTGGCCGACCGTATTCACAACATGAGAACACTCCAATATCAACCTCCGGAAAAAAGGATTTACATTGCCCGGGAAACAATCGATGTTTACGCGCCGCTCGCCAACAGGTTGGGAATCAATTGGATGAGAACGGAACTGGAGGATTTGGCCTTTCAGTATTTATTGCCTGACGCTTATAACGAATTATCCGTGCGTGTTGCCAAATCGAAAGAAGCGCGCCATCGGTACACGGAAGAAGTAAAAAAGATGATTTCCTCCGAACTCCAGAAGTATAATATTAAAGGTGAAGTGGAAGGCAGGGCAAAGCATCTGTACGGCATTTATAAAAAAATGCATGAACAACATATTGATTTTGATGAAGTGTATGATTTGATCGCTTTTCGCGTCATTCTTGATGATGAAAAAGAAAAGGGTTGTTATGAAACCCTCAGTGTTGTCCATTCTCTATGGAAGCCTGTTCCGGGCAGATTCAAGGATTATATCGCGATGCCCAAAGCCAATAACTATCAATCGTTGCACACGACGGTTATCGGTCCCTACGGTGAAAGGGTGGAAATACAGATACGTACAAAAGCCATGCACGAATGGGCAGAAAAGGGCATTGCCGCCCACTGGCGCTATAAGGAAGGGCGTGCCTATAAGGACGAGGAAGAAAACCAGATAAAGAAGCTCAGGGAAATACTGGAGATTCAGCAGGAGATAAAGAATCCTAAGGAGTTCATGTCCGATTTACGTTTGGCTTTATTCCCTGAAGAGGTTTATGTCTTTACTCCTCACGGAGATGTCAAGTCTTTTCCCAAAGGGGCTACTCCCATTGATTTTGCTTACAGTATTCATACAGATATCGGTAATCAGTGCATTGGCGCCAAAGTCAACCGTAATATTGTTCCCCTTAAGTATAAGCTGCAGAACGGCGACCGGGTGGAGATAATCACGCAAGCCGGACATCACCCCAGCAAGGATTGGCTGAAATATGTCGTGACGACGCGGGCTATTTCTAAAATACGGAATTGGATTAACGCGGAAGAAAAAAGAAACAGCATTGCGCTGGGGCGTGATTTGCTAGAAAAGGAATTTAAAAAACAAAACTTAAAACTAGGTAATTATGTTAAGTCTGATGAAATCAGAAAAGTGTTTTCCGAATATTCAGTTAACAGTTTGGATGATCTTCTTTCTCAGGTTGGTTTCGGTCGCATTTCTGCCCGTCAGATTGTTAATCATTTCCTGGACAAAGAAGCATTGATTGATGTCGAAAAAATTAAGGAGCGGGAAAGAAAGAAAACAATTGCGCCGCCTTCACTGGGCGTCTCGCTGACGGGGATAGACAATGTGATGGTAAAATTTGCCAAATGCTGCAATCCTATTCCAGGCGATGAAATTGCCGGATATGTTTCGCGAGGAAGAGGTATTACCGTGCATACACGGAGCTGCCCCCATCTCAAAAAATTGGATAAAGAGAGAATCGTTGATGTGCAATGGAACTTGAGCCAGAAGAATGCTTATCCGGTGCATGTAAAGGTTGTTTGCGATGACAGCAAGGGGGTGCTGACAGAAGTGAGTTCGGTCATTTCTTCGTTCGATGTGAATATAAGCTACGCCGAAGTGGAGACGATTAATATGATTGCTACCTGTAATTTTGTTATTGATGTCAACGATCTGCATCAGCTTAACCAGGTAGTGGCGGCAATCAGACAACTTAAATTTGTGAAGTCGGTTATGCGCCTTCGTCAATAAGTTTATTCACGGCTGACGTTACTTTGCTTATTGACAAATAACCTGCTGTGCTATAAGCAGGCGCAAACTTAAAATGGGTGAATAAATGTTTAATAAGACAAAAAAAATATTTTTGCTGAGTTTGTTGCTAGTTTCTTTGTTTTGGGGAGGAGCAAATACTTTAACGGCGGCGACGAATAATTACAAAATCGTCGTTGATCCCGCGCACGGCGGATCTGACGCCGGTGTTAAAATAACGGATACAATCAATGAAAAAGATATAACCTTGGCTATTGCTTTGGCCCTACAAACGGAATTGTCCAAAGAAGGGAACATCAAGGTTATATTGTCGCGTGTTTCTGATAAAGATGTGACCGCTGAAAATCGGAAAAAAATCGTGCAGGAGAATAAGCCCAATTTTTTTCTAAGTATTCATATTAACAGGGGATTTGGAAAACATGCTTCAGGGTTCGAACTTTACTATCCTGGATTCGACAAAGCTGCGGCAAATACAAAGAAAGACGCCAAAGGTCTCAGCCCGGAAAGGATAAAATATTTGAATGAGTCTGTTCGGATGGCGCACCTCATTCAGAGGAATCTCGATTCCGTGTTTCCGCGGATGGGGCGTGGATTACGCGAAGCGGATGTGCCCGTCCTTGAAGGATTGCATTTGCCGGCCTTAGTCGTGGAAATCGGTTTTGCCTCTAATTCCGATGACCGGAAAAAGCTGCTGTCGGCAAAAACACAGAAGGAAATCGCTCGGGCTTTATCCAGAAGCATAAAATCATTTTACAGGTGATACATGTTACAGAGAAACTCTGGAAGAAAATTTGACGCGCTGAGGCCGATAAGCATTGTCAATAATTTCCTCAAAAACGCCGCCGGTTCGGCGCTAGTGGAGTTCGGCAATACGAAAGTTATTTGCGCGGCCACATGGGAGGACAAACCGGCGCCTTTTTTGAAGAATACCGGACAAGGATGGATTACTGCGGAATATTCGATGCTGCCCGCATCAACACAGGTAAGAACACCCAGAGAATCTACGCGGGGAAGGGTTGGCGGAAGAACGCATGAAATTCAGAGGCTAATCGGAAGATCATTGCGCGCCGTTACGGAGCTCTCTTCTCTGGGCGAGAAAACAATTTACGTGGATTGCGATGTTATTCAGGCGGACGGCGGGACGAGAACAGCCTCCATTACCGGAGGTTTCATCGCCCTCGTGGAATTGTTCAAAAAGATGAAGCGGGAGGAAAGCATCAAGGAGATTCCTCTCCGGGATTATGTGTCGGCAGTCAGCGTTGGCATTATTGAAAATCAGATACTTCTTGACTTGGAATATGAAGAAGATTCGAAAGCGGATGTTGATATGAATTTTGTCATGACTGGTTCGGGGCGTTTTATAGAAGTGCAAGGTACCGCCGAACGTGCCTCTTTTAATAAGGAGCAGCTGGACGAGATGGCCGCTTTGGCCGCGCGAGGTGTTGCCCAGATAATCGCCCTCCAGAAAAAAATTGTGGGTAATTTGACTTGAAAATTGTTTTTGCCTCACGCAATGAGGGGAAAGTAAAAGAAATTAAAAATATGCTCGAAGGATTGAGTGTCGAGCTAATTTCATTGAATAATTACGCAAATATTCCCGAGGTCATTGAAGACGGAGAAAGTTTTTTACAGAACGCACTGAAAAAAGCAAAACTCGTATCGGGAATAACCGGTGAAATAGTTTTAGCCGATGATTCGGGATTGCAGGTTGATATATTGGGGGGGGAACCGGGGATTCACTCCGCACGTTATGCCGGGGATAACGCGACAGATGAACAAAACAACGAAAAACTATTATCAAAACTGAGAGGCATTCCACTGCAAAACAGAGAAGCGTCTTTTTGTTGTGTTTTGGTGCTGTACAGACCGGGCGGAAGATACGATTATTTCGAAGGCAAGTGGCGGGGAATTATTGTTGATGAAGCGCGCGGTGATAACGGATTCGGATATGACCCTATTTTTTTTGTGCCGGAGTTAAAAAAAACAGCGGCCGAGTTATCGTCAGCAGTAAAAAACGAGCTAAGTCATCGCGGTCAGGCCTTTGCCCAGTTAAAGAAACGACTGCCGATAATAATTAAGGAAGAAATCGGGGCGTAGCGCAGCCTGGTAGCGCGCCTGCTTTGGGAGCAGGATGTCGAGTGTTCAAATCACTCCGCCCCGACCAGAATAAAATCAATAGCTTAAGTCACTTTTGAAGCATAGAAAAAAGCCCAAAAAAGTGACTTGGCTACAAAAATGGCTACAAGATGGGCTAAAATTTATTGCTTTTAAATGCTTTTAGAGAAGATTTTTTTGAAAATGAATGTCTAGGCATGGATAAAAAAAGGCGCACCTTTCAGCACGCCTCTTTTCGGGGTGTCAACGAAAATCGTTGACGTTGTTAATTTCTGTATGTTCATCAAAGCATATTCCTGTGAGCATTTCAAGAGTCATTTTTGCCTGTGCTTCAATTAAAATGTGCATGTGATCGCATCGATTGCAATTCGTTTTGTGGCAGAGATATTAGCATAATCTTCCTTCTCGCTGATTAGCTCTGCATTAAAAATTGCCATATCAAGACAACTTTCGATTGCTTGCCTTAATTTATTTTGTAAAAGCTCAACTGGCGCGGCGTCAAGTTCTGCTACATGAACGCCGTGCCTCTGGATAAACTTTTCATAATTGCGTGAGCTTTGTTTAGCTTCCATATTACAAGGAATGTTATGCTCTCTAATATCGTTAGCAGTTAAAGCAACCTTATGCGCCATGACATTAGCCAGATTAAAATCATCTCTCAATGAACGCGGAAAGCTGGCCGCTATCTCTTCGCCGTCCGGATCAAAATCACTTAATATCAAAAGAATGAGTTTTGACTTTCCAGAATTTTTAAAACGCTTAACCATTTCCCAGCGCGGAGTTAAGCTAGAATAGCCGCGCCCTGTCGTGCATGGTATGCAATACTCAAAAGCAACTTTCACAATGTGTTTTTTGATTGCGTTTTTCTCGACGAGTATCTCAATATGATTTTCTTGCCCGCGCAATAAATCACGGTAATAATATTTTAAAAATCCTTCCGATTGTTCTTTTACAAAATCGGCGGCGTTTTGGTATGTGGTTAAACAGCTGATTGGCCGTGTTTCATCTGTTATTGACTCCATAGGAATATCACCTGTCAAGCGCGCCCTGATTAATAGGTTTGTTAATTTTTTGTAGCTCTCCAAATCGTTCCTATAAACTGAATTAGGCTTTTTATCATGCGTCAACGGCGGATAGTTTAAAAGCAGATAATGAACACGCCGCACGGTCAACGGCCAGTAGCTCCGCTCTGAATTAATCGCTAGCATTGCCGCGTTGAGAAAATGCGTTGTCGTTATTTTTGCCCTTGTTTTTCTTTTACCTAATGAAACATTATTTTCTATTTTTATGCTGTCGCGCTTCTCTCGTTCCTGCATCAAGTTTTGATAGGCAATGTCCGGATCAACTTCTTGTAGTGCTTCGCGCAATCGCTCTGTATAGCTTTTGTCCCTCTGCTTGTTATACCGCGCCAAAACATCAAGGCGTCCGTTTTTATCCAGATCACTCCAGATAATGTTTTCCACTATGCAAGGAATTTCTGAAAGCCCCAGCCACTCCGCAACGGCATAACGCCTGTGGCCTGAAAGGACAACTCCGTCCCTTGAAATATGCAAAGGTTCTTCAATGCCGTTTTTCTTAATGTCAAAATAAAGCTCCCGATCATCTTCGTTGTTGTTAGGCGCGAACGGCTCATAAATGAGGCCGTTCTCTCGCGCTGGCTGTAACTCACCAACTAGAAAATAAGACAAGTCTTGTTTTTTATGTTTTGCGTTCATAGCCTTTTAACTCTGAAGCAATTTTTTTTCTGCGCCTTTGCCTCGTGTGATTATAACGTCCTTGACTTGTGGAGCTACTTCAAAAACAATCTGCAAAGGTAAAGCCCCGTCAAGTGTCAATCGATCATTAAAAATGCCAAGATGTCGGCCTAGAAGTTCAAGAGATTTAACTTTATCGTAAAGCTCAAGTTCTAAAACTGCCGTTTGATGAATGACCGTGCCATCGGAGCTTTGAGCAGTCCTGACGGTTTGTTTTATTTTTTTAACGCAACGAGTTTGATCTTTTTTCAATTCATTAAAAGGACGCTGTTCAATAACGCCGCCTTCTTTAACAATGACAAAATCGGCAATGTCGCTGAGCGCAATCGCCTTAAGCTCGTTGACTGTCGTATCTTGACTTATTTGAACGCGGTCAACTCTATCTTTTTGAGCTTCCTCAATCAACGCCCTAATGTCCGGACGCGCTAAAAGCTGGCTGGATTGTTCTTGCGCTGTGGCTTCGCTATATCCGGCGCGAATTGCCGCTTGCGTGCCGTTAAGGTCAATTAAATATTCGTCAACGAATTGACGCATTTTATCCGTAATTTCAAATTCTGATTTTTCTATATCCATTGTTGTTTTCTCCTTCAAACTTATTAAAACTTATTGTTTTTGTTTTCCGTGTTCAGTTTTCTGAAGCCATGTAAAAAGAGGAAGCAAGAGCCTTGCCCGTTGAAGCAAAGCTCTTGCCGCTCAAAGGGGTTACCACGTCCTTTGAGCTTAACGTCCGTTGGCTTAAGACGGACGCACCATGAAATTTATGCAATCGCTTTTTGTAAATTTTCAACTGCTTGATCTGCCTTCTCCGCAAGTCTGCTGACACTCCGTCCGGTGACATCTTGAACACCGCTTTTAATTCTTGAAAATTGACTGTCTAAAAGTTCATTGGTTTGCAGAATGACATTTTTTAATTGAACCAACTCTCCACAATTCTTTAAGGCCGCTTGTTTATAAAGCTGTGAGGCCATGCCGTCGGTTAAACCTGACAGAAAAGCAGGCGCGGAAAATATCGCTCCCATGATTGTTAGATCGTTCCGGTCAATGGCGGTTTTAATTCTTGCAAGGCGATCATTTTTTTCCATAGCCTTTATGCCTTGCCGGATTTCGACGGCGGAAAGCAAATTGTCTTTTGCCAACTGGACGCCTAGCTCTGTCGAAATAAGTTTTTCAACTTCGGCGTATCTGTCGCGCAAGTGGATTTTCGCTTTTTCAAATTCCGTCCGGAAAGTATCAAATAATCTTTTTGCTTGCTGTTCTACTTTCATCTTGTGTCCGGCTTTATCCACGCTAGGATGTGGCGTTGCAATAAATGTTTCATACGCCGCCCACGCTTCGCCTGATTTAAGCAGGACACTCGTAGCATGGAGCAAGCTCTGGTCATTTTGAAACGCCCCTGCGCTTTGTCTTAATGCCTCGGATAGTGCTGACGTGCTGATTTTTTTCATTGGTTTTAGCATTTTATTTTTCTCCTTTTCGTTGTGCTAAATTTGCATTTTTTTGTTTTTTTTGTAGCCATATTTGTAGCCATTTCAATATAAATATTCTTTTTACTCATCAATAATGCTTCTTATCATCTTCATATAATTAATTAATACCGTAACTAATATTTTTATCGACATCTTGCTAAAATAGCAAAATTCGCGGTTTTTTCTCAATGCAAGCGGCGGTTTTTTCGTGTCGCTTTTTCACTTAACAAAATAGAAAAATCACAAGTGCAATCTGTTAAATCACCGCGTGATATTGCCGGACATCCGCGCCGGTGGATTATCTCAATCCTGCAATCTTCGCCTTTTGTAAAATCGGCCACTTTTTTTATTTTTTGTGCAAAGTTCATTTTGTTTGCCTCTCTGTTAATTCTCAATAACTGTGAGCATGTTCTTGTAACAGCTTCAGCAACAACCGTGTAACAAGTTCTAGTCAAACTCCATAACCGCTTCAAGACAGACATCCACATGTCTTATATAATTATTGTTCAGAAACGTGAACACGATAGAGATTTGCTCCCTTCTCATGGCCGCCTCTGATTATAAGAATGGATTTAATGCTTTGTCCCACGCTTGCACCCTTTCGACGTGTTCAGAAACGTGAACACGGTGTTTTATTGATTTCGGCCTATCATGTTCAGAAAACTGAACGTGTTGTGTTCGAGATCGTGAACTTGCTTTTAATTTTCTCTCCATGTTTTTCCGGACGTAAAACTCTGATTGCAAAACTTTTTGCTTGTCGCCTCTGATATATTCCGGCGTGCCCCATTGTTTCCAACGGTCAGAAAATTTATAAATATTATAATCCTTAATCTTTTCGTGTTTCTGATACCACCCGCCTTGATGAAATAAATCCAAAAAACCAAAATCAATTATTAAACGCTGGATTGACTTGAAAAAAGTAGTGTGTTTTATTCCTAATGCTTCAGCTTCGTGATACGGAAACACAAAACCATCATTCGTGTATATTGCGCGTTTCTTGCGATTAAGTTTTGTCCATTCCCATTTCCGCTTTTGAAGGCAACGCAATAAAACCTTCCAGTCTGAAGCGGTAAGTTTCATTTTCAAAGCGGCGTAATACATGTCGTAATCCATATAAACTTTATTTTTGATGTGGTAACTTTCCATATTTTATTCCTTTGCTATGAATAGGCCTGTGGAGCGCGTTCTAGCGATTAAATATTTTTGAGGCATGGTCTTATATGGTTTTAAATATTCTTTTGCTAGAATGGCCTCTGGATAGCTCGCTAGAGCAAAAAACGGCATGTTTGAAGCGTGGCTAGTCATTTTTTACTCCGGTATGGCATAAATGGATGAAGCGGACAGGAAATCAGATCGCAATCAACTTTGCCGTCTGCATAATATCCCGCGCAAGAATAGCAGTGAGCCGCGACTGCCTGCCTCAAGGTTAATTTTTTACCGTCTAAATGGCGGAGTAATTCTTTACGACCTTTTGCCGATTTTCCATACTTTTGAATTTCGTTTTTAAATTCTTCCAAAACATTAGCCTCGTAATTGAAAAACGTCTTTTTCATCTCGCTTGATTGCCTTCGCGTCGAGCCATTCCGCGATCTCATCCGCGAACCACCCGACCGCTCTGCCTCCAAGTGTAAAGCGTTTCGGAAATTCTCCTTTTCGCTCCATTCTCCAAACCGTGACGTCGGAAAGAGGTATCATCTTAAAAAGTTCCCGCTTGCGGATCACGCGCCTGCCTGTGTTTTCAATCTCGGTAATCATAAAAACTCCTTTGCTTTTTATTTTCTTTCAGCAATAAAATAACAACAGATGCAATTAAAAGCAAGATAAAAACTGAAGGAAATCAAGTATTTATACACTTATAAGGCTTATTTGTGTATGTTTTTTTGTATCAGGTGAGAAAAGAGGCTAGAAATAATGCTTGATGAAGCTTGATCGCTTAATTTTGCGGATTGTCTTTTTTTCGTCGTGGATTGTTTCCTGCTTTAAATAATCGCCGGAAATAGAAATCAGATATTTCCCGTCAATGGTCTGCGGCTTTCCTTCCCGTGTTAGCTTTTTTAAATAATTCCAAACAGCGGCGCGTTTGTTTTTTAGGTCAGGTTTAGCTTGTTTGACTTCAGCTATCGCCAATAAAACGCCTTCCAGCTGTGATTTTTTACTTGCCTGTCCGCCGTGTCTTATGCCTCTAGAGGCAACGGCGTCCGGTGTTATTTGGTCAAGATAAATTTCGACAAGGCGATGTTCATTATCGGTCAAGACTCGATCAACTGGCTTTTGCGTTGCTAGCTTTGTAATCTTTTTGCTTATCCGGTCATAACTTTTATCATCATTCTTATTTGCGGCTTCACGCAGTTTAATATGTAGCTTGTTTAGCTCGGCTTTCCTTTGCTCGTTCGGATCATCATCAAACAATATTCTTTTGGCTTCATTAAATAAATTTAAAGTATTAGCATCCATTGTTTTTTTCTTTGCTTTTCTCCATGCGTCAACTATTAACGCAAAGCGCACTTTTTGATTGCGGAGAGTATTAGCCATGTCGAGCCCCCTTGAACGGAATAACATTTTTATCCGGTGGAGCTGGCTGGATTATTTCGGAAAGCCGCTTTTCCCAAAGAGCAAGAGCCTGTCTTTTTTCAGCATCGTATTGATAGCGATTATAAACGCCTACTATGCCGGAAAGTTTATGCCCTAACACTTGCTCCGCGATAATATCGTTGACGCCTAGCTCCGCTAATTTTGTTCGCATAGTCCGGCGCAAATCGTGAGGCGTGAAGCGTTCCTTTATTCCCATTTGCTCACGGTGGCGGCGTATTGCATTTGATAAGGTTAGCCTGTCAATATGATTTTTATTTGATTGTGAAGATGTAAAGACATATTTTTTTCCGCTTCCATATTGTTTGGCTTGTTTCAAAACATCGGCAAACATCGGCAGGATCGGCACTCTGTTTTCTGTTCTTGTTTTAGTGGCCGCGGCAGGTATTATCCAGAAATCTTTTTCCAAGTGTGACCACTCCATTGTGACAACTTCAATAGGCCGTTGACCTGTCAAAAGTATTGTTTTTAATGCTAATTTTGTCATGCAATAAATATCAATATTATTTTGATAAAGCAAAATTCCACGCGGTATATGATCGGAAAGCTCTGTGCTTAGGTTATTCCAAACAAGTTTGATTTCCTCATCTGTCAATGCACGAGTTCGTGCTTTTTCTTTTGACCGCCTCATGCCTGATAATGGCGAAAAATCAAGGACGCCGCGCTCGCAAGCAAAGTTAAAAACCCTAACTAAAACGCCTAGTAACCTATTTGCCGTGACCGTTGCGCCGCGCCCTTTGACCTTATCTAAAAGCAGGACGGCATCACGCCTTGTTATAGAAGCCAGCGGCCTATCCGCCCACTCTGGCAGGACATCTTTATCAATTAGCCGCCGCCGTTCTTTTCCGGCTGGCTGTGCGGAAAGTTCTTTTTCCCAAAACTCATCAAATAAATCTGTAAAAGTGTTAAGCTCAATTTTTCGTTTTGCATCCAGCGGATCAATGCCAGTGTCAATTCTATCGCGTTCAACTTTGAGCCGCGCTCTAGCATCAAGCAAACTCATTGACGGATATTTGCCTAATGTCATTATGCGTGGTTTGCCTTTTAGCATATACCGGAAACAAAATGTTTTACTTCCGGACGGAGCGACGCGCAAAACTAATCCTTTTTCGTCGGTAACTAGGAAACGATTTTCTTTTGGTTTAAGTTTTTTGATTTGCATGTCTGTTAGTGCCATAAAAATTTCCTCTTTTTAAATTTGTAGCCGTCTTGCGACATCTTGCTAATTGTCAAAAAGATAACGGCTACAAAATTGGCTACAAAATCGCCTTGAATTCTTATGAATGATATTGCAATCATTTGTAAAGAAAAATAGCATAAAAAATGAGTTAAATCAAGTTATTCGTGAAAATAAAAGAAGTGTTTAGAAAAGCCTTGAAAGCGACATCTTTTAGCTTTGGGAGCAGGATGCCGCAGGTTCAAATCCTGCCGCCCCGACCAATCTAAACATTGCGAATTTTGCGGGCAGTTTGTTTGCTCGCTCGCCCCGCCTTCGGCGCGGAAAGCAGGCGGGCAAAAATTCCTTCCCCCAAACCCCCTTCCTTTTTGCCCGCCTGCTGGAAACCCCCAGCGATTTTTTCGGACGGCAGCGGGACATCAAATTGGACGGTGGGTGGGTTAGTTTTTCTTCGTTTTTTCTTTTTCCTCTGCGCTTATTTTCTGCAATGAAACTTTGTAGCCGTATGTTTCAAGTCTTCTTTTTGCGTTCCTTAAACTAACTTTGCTGAAAAACGGAATTTCCAACTGCTTGGACGATGAACTTATTATACCAAAAATAATTTGAAAATCCGAGGGATTAGGTTTGTCATTCGGATTGGTGATCTTATGGCCATTGGGCAGTTTTTCATTCACCTTTTCCCTGAATTCCTTATCGGCAAGTAACAATTCACCGGAAACGATACCCTGTGAAAATAAATGGCTCAAAACTGCGGAGCCGCCATAATGTTTAACATGGATAATTTTCTTATCTTTAGAATATAAGTCGCAAAATTCTATTTTGCTATAACCACCGCCGTGAATGATTAACTTTTTATCCATACAGCAAAAATTGGTATTATTTTTCGCCGTCTCCTCGTTATATTCATTTTCGTTTTTATATTTGTAATCCGGCAAGGTAACTAAAGCGGTGCTATCTCTCAATTGCTGATAGCCGTCATTCACCTGTTTGGCAAAATCGTTTTCTACTTCATACCATTTGCCATTGCTTAAAAGATAGGTTTTCTTTTTTGTGTCATCTTGTATTTCGCAATATAAGCAGTTAAAAGCCTTCCATTGATGTTTTAAGTCATCGCTACTTGCGCCAAAACAATAAACCCGCCTGTTGAATACATCCAAACTTAAATTATTTTTTTCCGAATCAGGTAAATTTGATATAAAGTCAGATAAAAGTATATCCGTTTTGAGGCCGTCTTTATCGTTTTTGTAAGAAAACCCGGAAACATCCGACCAATCAACTAATTCCGGGACGGCCATCCATACTTTATCAAAATTATTGTTTTTTATGTTCTCGATTAACCCTTTATTCAGATTCTCAATTACCTTTGGGTCTTTCACTTCCGAAATCTGATCTATCCAGCCAAAATCTTTTTTGTATTCATCGCTTTCGTATTTTTTGTATGCCTGCTTTAGAAACTCTTGGATATTGGACAAATCCACCTTTACGGACAAACTTAATGAATCCTTGCCTGTGATAGTTTTTCCAAAACCTTCTTCTTTAGTTTTACCGGTAATTGATTGAATTAAATCCTGTTCAATATCAATGCCGAAATCAGCGGCAACGCCTTCTCTGCTCAATTGTTCGCTTGTGTCTTTCGGTACCGAAGACATATTTTTCTTATCAATCCGCCGTAAATTGTTTGGGTCAACCGTATTCAAAGTTATTTTTAAGCCAAATCGTTCTTCCCAAACGCCATGATTAAGAAATGTCCAGCCATAGCCGAACGGAATTGCAAACACCCTTTCTTTATTTGTCGCAATTTTAACCTTTGTTAATAAAATGGCTTTAGAGCTGGCGTTAAATAATTTTTCTATATCATCACCCAAAGCGGAACCAAAAAACTTTTCCAACCATGAAGGTTTGAAAGTGTGAGATTCGCCAAAATAGAGAATACCGGCACCATTAACATTTTTTGACTGAAGCGTATCAAATTTTTTCAAAATATCTTTATGCTCGGAGTATTCCTCTTTGATAAGATAAACCGACAGTTTGTTTGTTGATATTTCAGACATAGTTAAAACTTTTTACGATTCTATCCTTTTTGTAATTCTGTACATTTTATTATCAAGCAATTTCAAATCACCTTTATTTTCCCAGATTTCCTTAAAATCTTTATCCCTCATTGTCCTGATATGGCTAAGATAAACAGAAACATAATAACCGTTTATTCTGGTTTCTTTTGCCGCTTTCAAATTTTTTTCGGTAATTTTTACATAATCAGGGTCAAGTTCTATACCAATGTATTTTCTTCCCAGTCGTTTTGCGGCCACTGCGGTTGTGCCTGTTCCCACAAAAGGATCAAGTACAATATCCCCTTCATCTGTGGTCATTAAAATTAACCTTTCAAGCAATGGCACAGGGAGTTGGCAGGGGTGCTCATCTCTTCTTTTTTTATGGCGTATGCGGTGAATATCATTCCAAACATCAGAAAGAAGCGGCCCAAATCCATGGGCTTGATCTTTTTTCCCGCCGTAATCTTTTAAAAATTCATCGCAAGTCCTACACCTTGGGTGCGGATACCTAATATCAAAAAATTTAAAGTCTTTATGGGATTTTGATTTTGTGTAATACAAAATTCCGTAATGGTTAGGCAATAGAGTTTTTCCCATTGGCGCGCCGCCGGAATCCCAAGCAATCCAATGTCTAAAATAGGCAATTTTATTCAAATGTTCTGCATAATGAGAAAGCCACCGCGGGATGTTGTGAACGAAAATTGCCCCTGTTGGTTTTGTAATTCTCACCATTTCACTTATCCAGTCATTGCACCAATCCAAATAATCTTGCTTTTCTTTTGAATCCTCGTAGTGATTATATTTTTTCTTTAAATTAAAAGGCGGATCAGCAAAGGTCATATCTACTACATTGTCGGGTATTTCTTTTAATACCTTTAAGCAATCGTCCTGTATAATATTGTTAAGATATTTTTTCATATTATTAACTGTCAAATTTAATACTCCATGTTTGCACGGCTATATCTGCTAACTTTTCTTGTCTATCTTTTATGTTATCCGGCGTCCAGTCCGTATAATTATCCGCAATCATTTTTGTAATCCAAAGGTCAGAACTTGCATAATACTCTTTCTTTTGAGAAAATTTTTCATTGCCTTGTTTGGAGTTTAACTTATTCTGCATAAGAGTTAGATTGCCAATTCTTTTATTCAAGGATACGACCTGGTCCTCATTAAAATTTGACCAATTATTATGAGGATTCTTAGGCAAAATATGTTCTAAATTTACCACATCAGGATCGCTGTTTACTATTAATTCAGGAGAAGTTTTTCCTTTTTTCTGATTTTCTATCGCTCTTAAATAATAACGTGCATATTTTTCCGTAGTTACTGTAGCGGTAATAAATTTATCTTTAAATTCAGCATCGTCAGGGATTAGTTTTTTTAATTCTTCTCTTAATTCTTTAGCGGTTTTAATCTTTTCACTAAAAACCTGTTTAGCTTTATTTGCGTATTCTTTTTCTAATGTTCCTCCGCCCAAGGAACCAGTAATTAAATTACGGACAAGCCAAGATACTATCAACTTAAGAGCCTTCTTTATTTCTTGTTTATTTTTGAACTTCTTTAATATTGACAACAATAAAGGTCTAAATTGTTCCAATTTAAAAAAATTTAATGTTTCCACATATTGCTTGACTGTCTGATCAAAATCATTCCAATATTGATGACTATGGTTAAGAATAGCCAAATATTGGATCGTATCCTTATTTAGGTTATCCACGAAAGAAACTGCCTGACTTGAATTTCTTATATTAGATTTTATACCATTATAAAGTTCTCTGTTTTTTTCTCGTGTTAATCCATATTGTGACGACCAGTGATGTTTAATATAAGTCAAAATAAGATTTTCGTTTTCTGCAGATTCAATTTTAGAAGTCATTTCAATCCAAAGATTTTGTATTTCTTCTAATCTATCTCCCGCCGCCTTGCTATATAAATAGTTTTTTAATAAATCAACTTGAGCTAGTTCTATTCCTCTATCATTTAAAGTCTCAAATATAGTGAAAGCATTTGCTTTGCCGGGCACAATAATAGAAACTACTTTAAGTTTTTCTTCAATAAATTTAATCCACTCGTGCAGTAGGCTGAGATCTTTATTGGAAGCGTTTGCTAATTTTTCAATTTGCTCAATTGAGAGTTTTCTTGTTGTCGCTATTCTTCGGTGGGAATCTTTTGTTTGCTTTTCATCAAGATCCTTATCAACAATATATTTTCTAAAAAAAGTGTTGTCTAACTGACCTAGTTTTAACTTTGGTAAATTTTCATCTCTTTGTCTGTCATAACCACTTATAAAATCATTCTGTATTGAATCTGCTTGTCTGCTTTGATGAATACTTTCAAAATAATCCCTAATACTTGATAAAAAAATAACAATTGAAGTTATCCTTTGCTGTCCATCAACTATTTCTAACTCGCTTGAATTTTCCTTCTCAGAAAGGACAATCGTTCCTAAGAAATATTCATTCTCATTACTACTTATTGCATTATGAAGATCACTAAATAAATCAGAAATATGTTTATCTTCCCATGCATAAGGTCTTTGATAAATAGGAACAGATAACTGATGATCTTTAATCAATTTACCAATACCTTTATTTTCAAAAATAATATTGCTCATAATTTCAGTTTCCTTATGAAAGTTTCAATTAAGAGTTTTTCAAATCTTTTTAATTCTTCTTTGTGAAAAGTAAAAACATCTTCGTAGGCTGTAACCATTCTTCTTAGATCGCCTTTTCTAACATACCAGCCAATACCGTCCACAAAGCCAATAAATTTTGCTTTTGGATAGTGAGATTTAATAAGTGAATCTATGGAAATCTCTGTTTTTGATTTATCACCCTGGCCTGATGAAGTCGTTACCAAAAACGAGCTTTCGGCAATGATCAACGGATTTTGTTTGTTCGGAATAATAAAATCCATTGTTCTTTTATTATCGGGGGCATTATCAATCAATTCGCCAAGATCGCCTTTTTCAAAAGGTATTTCCAAATGATTTAGAATTTCTTCAATCAAAATTTCAGGATTATTTTCTTTCATCCCGGAATAACTGCCCTTCTCTTTATATCGGATTAAAGTATCAATCATTTCTGGCAACTCAAAATTCAGTTTTGAAATACTAAGTTTTTTCAATTCAAATAATGGGATGGTTTTCGTTAAAAATGGCACTGTTGAACCCTCAAAGAAAATATTCAAAATGCCCTTCCTGAAAAATTCATTTTCTTTAATAAATTTGGCAATTTGAGCGTCCGACCATTCTTTCAAATTATTTATATCTTCATCTTTAAACCATTTATCTTTATAAACCAACTTACTCAACTCTGGATCATTCACAACTCTGATAATTGTGGTCAATCTTTTCAAGGTTTCGTTTGAAAATCCAGTTAGAGCAAGTAATGCCCTAAGGCCATTTTCTTTTTCTATTAGTAATTGTTCAAAAAAATCTTTTTTCAATCCCTGCGTTTCAATATTGTTTTTCAGGATTAGAAGCATTTCTTTTAATGAGTGCAAATAACCTTCATATTTTTCTTCAAAGGCTGGATTGAAAAAATAAAATGTATTTTTAACAATTACTGTTTTAAATTTTAGATCAGTTGTAGGCTTTGCGTATTTCATAGTGTTATTTTTAATTTGTAAAAAATAATATTGACTCCTCTTTCATTGTGTTTTGTAATCCCCGGATCGGCTTCTTTAAATTTAGTTCAAATTTAAGCCCTTGTTTTTCGCCAAGTTCAATTACTTTTGTTTCCAGTCTCACCCCGTTTGTTTGAATATCGTTTGTGCCGATAATTATTACAATGGGCGCGCTTTTCTTTGATACTCGTTTCATCTCGCCGAGTGCTTGATTCATTTTATCAAAATAAATTTCCAATTTATTTTCTACGCCGCGCCCTTGTAAGCCAATCATTTCCTGTCGTAAAACTTCAAGATTATAGCCAAGATATTCTAATTGCGGTTGATCATTTTTTAAATAATCAATAGCAAATGAATAAGGCGGCGAAGTGATTATTGCGTCTATGCTGTCGTCATTAATTGGTAATTTTAAAACACTGCCCTGAATTATTTTACTTTTTCCGATTTTTAAATCCATTTTTTGTCTTGCTTCTTGAAAATATTTTATCGTTGAAATGTATCTCTCTAATACGCGAGGAAAAAGTTTATCAATGGAAGAATTACTACGACCAGCAAAGCCAACGGTATCTAAAAAAGCCAACAACACTATTTCGTAATAGTTTCTTTTTTTGTCGTCCTTGTTATTTTTAAAATATTCCGGCACTTTATCTTTTTTCAGTTTTTCTAAAACTTCCTTCGGGTTTGCGATAATTGATTCTAAAAATTTTATATCCAAATTTAGCGCGAATGTTTTGACTTTCCCCATTAGCTCACAGAAAGGACTTAAATCAACAGAAATTGCGTCAATACCAAGTAAATTTGCTTCAACCGCAACCGTTGAACTTCCAGCCATTGGGTCAAGCACAACATGGCCGGGCTTAATATCAAGGATATTCAGCAACGCTCTAATTAATTGAGGATGAAATTTTCCACGATACGGGAAAAGGCTATGTGTTGCGTAGCCAGTTGAATATTTTCCGTCTAAAAAGAAAATTTTTGTTCTAAATGAACTATTTTTATGAACTTCCTCAAGATTTTGAAGATTGCAGGTTTTAAAATGAGCTGTCTCTTTTCCGTCAACTAATTTGAAATAAGCGCTTCTATCAACTAATTCCTTTTTTGATAAAGCCTCGTATTCCCACAAAGCTAAATCTAACTCAAAAATTTCATCAGTCCCGTCAATAAGCTGATAACTTTTATCAAATAATTTTTCCAGTAAAGAAGTGTGTTTTTGCATAATCACTTAATTAACTCATCTACGCCAACCTCTAACGCTTTGGCGATTTTGTTTAAAGTTTCTATCGTAGGGTTTCGATTAACGCCGTTTTCTATCTTAACAATGGTATTCAGCGACAAATCCGCAAGCCGAGCCACCTTTTCCAGAGAGTAGCCTTTCTTTTCCCTTAGCTTTTTCAGATTATCCGAGATTTTATTTGACATTCCCATAACTTTTGTTTAACATTATAGTATATAGAATATAATCTAAACTTTATCCGCTTTCTATTATAATGATAAACAAAATAACGAAAAGAGTCAACATAAATCATCAAGGGAGCTCCTTGTTGTCGCCCGCGCACGGGAGGGCTGGGGCGGGTTTCTGCCCGTCAGGGCAGAAATTCGTGCTCAAAAAAGGTTCGCACTTCGTTCAGTAATTGCGACCAACTTAAACTTTTTTCAAATTCAGAGGCGTTTTGTTGCTCGCTTGCCCCGCCTGCGGCGGGGCTTCGCTCGCATTTTTCCGTATATTTTGTGATAACGTATAATATTTTTCGCACATTTTGAAGCGTAGTGAAGTAGCCCTCAATCTGGTAAAAGTTTGGTTGTTCAAAGACACAAACAAAATACCGTCAAGGAGGGCTACACATGAAGAATAGCAAATCATTAAAGGAAAACAAAGGGGGGAAAACGGGCCAGATTATGCGGATTGAGCAGGAACAGTTAACCAAGCATCTGGATAAAGTGGTTAGAGGGACAGTAGAAGAAACATTAAACGCATTGCTGGACGCGGAAGCCGACCGATTATGCCAGGCAAGCCGATATGAGATACTGGGCTGGTGAAGTG
>Ga0255345_1000140_pt1 | contig 129847 bp, 89 predicted proteins | sample wastewater_treat_6_FD_192415 | JGI IMG/M metagenome (GOLD analysis project Ga0255345, IMG submission 192415) | Wastewater microbial communities from Lulu Island WWTP, Vancouver, Canada - plant20 | ecosystem: Engineered > WWTP > Wastewater > Unclassified | place: Canada: Vancouver, British...
AATCAATCTTTTGGAAACTTGAAAGCCAGGGTATTGAGAAAGAGATTTTCGGTGGGCATAAGTTATCGTACGTATTTATAGTTTTCTAAAAGTTGAGAGACTTTGTATTCATTGGATTTGTATATTTCGCCTATGGTGATTGAAACGATTTGAATTACCACATTATTGCTACTAGTTATAGAAGTTTTATTTTTCATTTTATTTGTTTGATTTCTAATAGATTGTGTATAATGGCATAGTGCGGATTTGCTGTGTGCAATGGTTGCTTTTTTTATTATGCAATAACTTTTAGTTGGTAATTTGTACCTGTACCGAGTTATCCGACATTTCCGACATGCAACCGACATTTGCCAATTAAGACTTTAGTAAGCAATACTCGAATTTTATCCGCTCTATGCCTGAAATGCGAGCAATTGAGGCAATTATGAGTCAATTGAACCAATTCTTTTATTTGTGTCATAATAACTTCCAGTACCTTTCGGCCGTTTAGCGGTCGTTTGCCAATCGTTTCGGTCGTTTAGCGGTCGTTTTTATTTGCCAACTCATAATAAGTGCCTCTACCTGTTTCACCAATTCTTACAAATATTTGTTGCTCAACTAAATCACGCAATTCGTCTATTGTAACAGATTTGCCGATTCCATTGATTTCCTGATACACTGCGTTGGTAATTTTCCCTTTCGTTTTTACATATTCAACGGCTTTCATTTGACGGTCGTTCAATCCGAGTTTTTCTAATTGCTCTTTAGAAAAACGGTCTTTGAAAAGCGTTACGATAAAACCGCCCTCTTTTTCTTTCAAGTCGGGTGCTGGCAGCCCATCGGTTTTGCAGGAATTTATAATTTTCATTATGCCACTGCCCCATGAATCAATATATCCGCCTTTGAAACATGCTTCTGCAAGTATCGGATTGCGTGGGTGCGACGAGTGGTTTTCCTTGAGTTGCGACAAAGTAATTGTTGGCGGTAAACCGCCGTCATTCCAAACAGACAGTTTTTTATCATACACACGAATTTGCGTAGGCGCTCCCATATAATTTCTGTGAATGAGCGCATTAAGTAACATTTCGCGAAGTGCAGGTATGGGGTATTCGAGCGTTTCGACGCGATTCATCCCTTCAAACGAAATGTTGCGTATCAGGAATTTATAATCAAGTGTGCGTAAAACTTTATCTAACACTTGAATAATATTACCTTCTTCTACTTCTTGAAAACGAATTGTAAAATCGTCGTCTTCAAACTTGCCGATTTTTACAAAGGTGTTCGGATAAAACTTTCCGGGGTCTTTGCCAAAAAGCACGATTGCAGCGCGTTTGAGTTTTCCGTCTTGTGCCAATCGTAATTTTTCCAAAAGTTCCGGTGTGGAAAGTCCGTCAATATCAGGCAAACGACCTACTTCTTCGGCTTTTCCCAAATATTTTTTGATTGTTGGCTCGTCAATATCCGCAAAAGTTGCCCGCTCGTCAATAACATCATCCCAAGTATAACCTGCCCGTTTGAGCAAAAAATCGTTGAGGGCTGCGCCAGTGAGTTCCTGCATTACGCTACCGCTACGGTAATAATACCTTCCTCGCAGGGAAATAGGCACTGAATAGGGCTGCACGACGATTTCAATATAATCTTTGTCACCCTCGTGCAAAAGATTAACTTCGGCAGTAATTCCCATATTGTTTTTGATTTTATTGGGAATTTCTTCCATCAGCGTTTTTTGGTTTTCCACGCCGATAACGGTAGCGGCATCGTTCATGCCAATATAGATTTTACCACCTTGCGCATTGGCAAAGCCGCATATCCATTTCAAGTAATCATTGTGCCAACTGCTTTTGTATTCTATGTTTTGAGATTCGGGCATAAATTTAATCTTTCAAGCCCAATAAAAAATTAACAAACACAAATGGGTCTTGGAACTCAATTTTTTCGTTATCCCATTTATTTTGCAGATACTCAAAACCTGCGTTTGCATAACCTTCCATTTGTCGAAACAATTCGGATATAAAATTTTCAATCATTTCTTCGTTAGCATTCTCCAATTCTAACCACGAATATGGGACACTGTATTTTTCTGTATCATTAAGTAATAGCATCAAAATAAAATCCCTTACAGAAGTTGGCTTCCAATCGACGAAGGAGGCAAAATCTGCTGTTTTTTCACCCTTTTCTATAAATTTTGGTGTTCCTAATTTGTAACCTATAACAAATGCGTACATATAGGTTTGGAAAAAAGGGCCAAATGCAGAAAAATCTCCTTTTCCACTTGTGTCGCCTTTAACTGAAATACTTTCAATCAAAGAACGATACCGCTCTTTGTATCTGGGCCTTTTTTGCCCTATTTTATCTCTTAATACTGAACTATCCATTGTGTTAAAATTTATCTGGATAATAACATTTATTTTTTGTAACTAAATTAGTTGCATCAGCTTTTTCTTCAACCACATTTACATAAAAAGTACCATTTATTTCGCCGTTTTTCATCTTCTCCAAAATTTTATTACCTTTGTCGTTCAGATAATTATCAGCTTTGGGGTCGTACAAATCTTTAATAAGTATGATACTTTGAGTAAATACCTGCGGTGCAATATTAAAGAAGTTATAAACAAAATTGTCGCCGAACTCCGAAAACGGAGCGTCTGATATAAACGGATAATCAAAGTGTTGATTACCAATTCTCGAAGAAATAATCGCCATCACGATTGATAACTGCTTCATTCGTTGAAAACCTGTGCCAAGTCCTGTAAGTTCGTTGTCGTTTATGTTTCTTATTGAAACTTGGACAGTATTATCCTCTTGCTTTTTGAAACTCAAGCGACCACCTGCAACCTGATTGCCAGCTGTAAGTTCGCTGTATTTTTGATTTGCTTTGACTTCTAACGAACTCAAAATCCTATCAAAAATGCGTTCTTTTGAGTTTAAAAACATTGACTCAATGCAACACATCATATCTTTGAAATTACGATACTGTGTGATTTCTGTACTTTGATTGATAGAATCCAATTCTTTTTCAATCTGCTGCAAACGGGTATTCCATTGCTTAATTTGGTCGTTGGCACGTTCAATTAAGCGTTTTTTATCTTCAATTGTGCGTTCTGCTAATGAATGGTCGTCAATATTCTGTTTGTCAGTATTGCTTGATTCATTCTCATTACCACCTGCACTCATAAATTCTTGTTTTGCGATATTATATTCTTCCAGTTTCTCTCTGATTTTATTGTCAATGTCATTGATTTTGTCGCGATATTTTTCAATTTCTTGTGGTATTTCTGGGATATTCAACAAAAATGAACCGACAGTTTTCTGAATATCTCCGTAAAAAGCGGTAAAATTGTTAGAATTTGTATTTTCGACATTCCGAGGACGTTCCATAACCATTTTGATATGTTCCCAAAATTCAGACCCTTTTGGAGCTGGACGTCCGCAAACTTCACACTTTTCAGTTTCTAACATTCTTTTTAATGACGGGATATCGGGAGAGCCTTCAGGCAAAAGAATTGTCGGGTCATTTGCTACACTTTGCAAAGTAAGGTCTTTATTCAGTTTGTCGCGTTTCTGCCCAAACAATTCTATAGAGTTTTGGAAGCCCATCAGCAACCAAGGTGTATTGTTAGCAAATAATAATGAAGTAATGTTTTTCTCCGCTTCTTTCTTATTGTTTTTCAGATTGTTGATTTCCATTAGGAGCTGCCGTTGAATTTCTCTAAATTTTTCTCGTTTAGCCGAGTTAAGCTGCAATGCTTCCAACTCGTCTTTTCTTGCCTGGGCTTTTGATAATTCTTCCTTATATATATCAATTTGATTCAAGTAGTTTTCTTTGAACTTTTCAAGTCGCTCTCTTTCCTCAATTAAAATTTTGATTCGATCATTATTGTTGTTCACTTCAGTTTCTTTGTAGTTTAAAAGTCTTTTTGCTTTCTTTGACAAATCACTACAAGTCAAACAAATATCAATGAGATTTGAAATTCCTGCCAAAGTTTCAATGGTGGAGGAAAGACCAGCGCGAGAGGATAAATCAACTAATTTCTCCAGTGATTCGCCTTGCAGTAAGGCGTAGTTCCGTAACTCAACAGGAATGATTTTTTGTATTCTGTTTTTCTTATCTTCAATATCCAAAATAGGAATTGTTCTGCCATTGTTGGTTTCAGAAACATCTAATCTTTCAATAAAATCCCAATCGGAAATATTTTTTTTACAATGCAAAATTTTTGACACAGAATATTGAGTGTTATTTTCTTCAAATTCAATTTTCACTCCCATATCAAACTCCGTTTCTTCGGCTTTTGCTTTTCCAGAAACCATTTTCTTAAAATAATTAGCATCTAATCTGGGAATTGAAGTGTCGCTTATCATTCTTTTTAAGTCTGAATCGTAAACAGCATTATTCAAAATCCAGAGAATACCGTTGTAGAATTTGGATTTCCCCATATTGTTATCAGCATTAACAATATTGATTCCTGTCGTAAAACGGTAGGTGTTTTGTTCAAAATTTCCGTAATAGTTGTAGAAGTTTTGGAAACTAATGGATTTAATTATTGTCGCCATATTTTACCCTAAGTGTATTATTTGAGTTTGAATACTTCTAAAAATTGCGCTACTATCCATATGGTTTTCTTCCCCACGAATAATTGTTTTGATTACTTCAATGACCTGATATTCCGAAGTCGCATTGTAATTCAGATTATTCAGAACTTCTTGTGGAATGTTGAAAATGTCTGTTAATTCTGGCGATTTTATCACCTCGTTGAAAATATCTTCTGCCGTCATATCTTGAAAATTTATTGATTTATACTTAAAATTAGTTCTGATAAATTTAATTGATAATAATCTGCAAGTCCCTGCAAAACCTCTTTCGCCGAATGAGTGTTAGCTGCCAAATCAGCAAAATATGCCACTCGTGCTAATTCGCCTCTTACCAATGACCTTTCCATTCCGAAAAAATCATTCGCATATTGTGGTGATTGAAAATCAGGTACTACAATCATATCATATATGTAAGCAAATGTTTTGCCCGGGTGTTTACGTAGCAAACGACCTCGACGTTGAATAAATTGTCGAGGATTACCTGTGCTTGACGCAAAAATACCATATTGGGCTCTCGGAACATCAACGCCCTCATCTAAACATTTCATTGCAAGTAAAACATCTATGTCGCCATTTTCAAAACCACTCAAAATAGCGGAACGCTCTTTTTTGTTGTTATTTCCAGTATATGTATTGCAAGTTGTTTTAGGAAATGTTTCTTTGATAGTGTATAGCATTCTTTGCAATATGCTTTCGTCCTCGTTTTCAGAATTGCCTTCGGGAACATAAACAAAACAGTATTTTAATTTGTCCTGTCCGATTTCTGTAATAATTTCTCGCAATACTCGCATTTTATCTTCTGCTTTATGCAATACCTGTTTCCGCAACATTAAAAGTTTTGTTGCTTCGTCTTCGTTTCTGAACTTACCCGTTTCGCTATCAAACAGATTCATTAATTTTTTAGTATATTCCACATACTTATCCATTTCCAGCTCGTTGAGATAAACCATTTTTGGATAATAACAGTATTCCATCAAACGACCTTCTTTTATTGCTTGGCTCATTGGAAAACTATAAACATAAGGCGGTTTATCATTAAAAAAACTTTCCAATTCGGCTGTTCCTTCTTCGTCGTATATCCTATTCGGGGTTGCCGATAATGCAATGCGCTTTTTAATTTTCATTTTTCTAAAAGCCGCTCTAACATTTTCGGATCCGATATTGTGTGCTTCATCTGCAATCAATAGCATTGTATCGGGTAGTTTCGGTAAAATTTGTTGAAAATCATTGTTGGTAAATGATTGATAAGTAGAAACAATAACAAAATTTTCGTTACTGCCTTGTTGAATTTTGTTTTTTAGTGAAACAATTTGTCTGCGCCACTGTGCATTTTCAGAATATATTTCGATAATATTTTTAAAGTCAAACAAGCCAATTTCATTAATCCACTGTTCAACTAAAGCAATGGTCGGAACTAAAATCAAAAGTTGATACGATTTGTCCTTATAATACTCCTGCAAAGCGCAATTTAACGAAGTGATTGTTTTACCTGTTCCTGTTGCCATTGCAAAAATACCCTGCTTGCCATTTTTAACCCACGCTTCATACGCTTGTATTTGATATGGTCTTGCACCGTCAAAATATTTGTAGGGGAAATGAGGCGATTGTGCTTGTTTTTTTCCCGTCGATATTTCTTTTATCTGTTTGTTTGTGAGTCTCCTAATTATCTCTTTCTCTTGTAATAACAAATCGTCCAAATCTTCTTTGGGAAAAGTTTTTACTATCTCTTGGCAGAATTTCTTTGCAGGAAAAATTAACACATTGTTGTTTGCCCCTGTCCAAATTTCCGCAAAATCTTGTTCGCTTATTTCTATACGCTCCTTGTTGTCTTCACCTTTCCATGAGCAAGTACATTCAATTGTTTCAATGTTTTTTACCAATGCCGCAGCTGTTAAATTCATTGAGCCGGTAAAAGACACTTTATCGTTGTTATCATCTGTAAAAATACCAAATTTTTCGTGAGCTAAACCGCCATCCTTTGGTATAACTATCTTAATATCAATTCTTTTATTCTGAATAAGATATGACAAACATTTGAAAAAATGTTCGTCCCTTTTCGATAAGGTAGTTTTCAATAAGAAAAAAGATTGCAATATGCGTTCTTCAAAGTCCACAGTTTCATTGTTCTGTAGTAGTTTGTAATCATCCTCGGTAAGATATTGATTGATATACAAACGCATATTTCCTCCATTACAGATAAAACGAGCAAAGCCGACAGAAAGGATATTCAAAGAAGCACTACTAAAATAACCCAACCCTATATCAAGTTTAGTACTATTAGATAATGCCAACTCAAAAAAATCAATCGGCAAATCTTTTCTCCCTGTGGAATATCTGTATTTAAAATCTTTATCTTTCAACATACTTTATCTCTTTAAAAAATTCTGCATATTTTGTCCTTTGTTTCTCATTTAAACGGTCGTTTAAGAAATCGTCTTTTGCTCTACGGAACCAACCATACAAAAATTTTTCTGGACCGTTTGATGAAGGTAAACGGTGATTTTCAAGCACAAAAAGTTTAAAATCTTTGAAATGACAAAACCAGTCGTAAACTGATTTCTCTGTATCGAAATCTGCATATTGATTTTTTATTCTATCTATTTCTGCCTTTTGGTTTTCGGACAATTTTAAGTCTCTATTTATTATTCGCCACCAACGATATAAAGAGTTTTCTTCTTCGTTATCGGAAGAAGAAAAAGGGTAATGGTCGTTCTCGGAAAGAAACTTTTCTAAATCATAAAGTCGTTGTTCAAACGATTTTCTTTGTTCTTCCTGCTGTTTTATTTCTTCATATTCGGCAGGATATTCTTTGCTCGCTAATCCAAATAGTCCATTACCAAAAAACGAAAATCGTTTTTGTGTATCATTAAACATACTTGTTCGCACACTTACAATGTTTGTTTCTGGGAAATGCAGTAAAACATACTCTGTAATATCATCTGCTGATTGTGGCAAATCTTTATCTACCAAAAAATTTATAATAGCATCACGTATTGTTCCTGTCCGTATGTGTTCCCACTCTTTTAGCGTGTAAATACTCCTTCTGTTTCTGTATGATATGGATTCATGTTTTTGTAAGTAGGGGCGTAATCTATCTGGATTATCTTCTTGTGTATATTTGTGTTCTGGCATAATTTTTTTAAACTCAATAAAAATATCGTGAAGGTGCATTGGTTCGCCTTTTACTTTCAGTATATCATAAACCACATCACCCGGGTTTCTTTCTTTCCTTGAAGGAATCGTAATTAAACCGTCAAGATTAGAATATAAGTGGAATTCATTTAATATAATATCTTTCACAATGCGAACTATATTGTCAAATTTATATAGGTCAATCCCGTGAACCCAACACGTACTATTAGATAAAAAATCTTCAATATTTAAATCATATTCTGTTTCATTTTCAGCAATATGGCTTGAAAATTCTTCAATAAATTTTTCAAAATTGAAAATGTCTGCGAATTCTTTACAGATTAGAAATGTGTTATTTTTACTTTGATTTGATATGCTCAATCCGCCTAAAAGCAAGTATTTGTCCCTAAAAATATATGCAATGATTTGCAATACAAACATAGCCGATAGATTGCATTGCTCTTTTTTCAATATTTCTTGAATCTCCAATGATTCTTGGTTTATAACCTCTATTCCCTGCAAAAATTCTAAAATATATTTCCAATCATCTTTATTTTGCAACAATTCGACGTATTTAATTAAATCATTATTTTTCTTATACTCAATTACTTCATTGGTTATTTCGAATGTACTATGAAATGTGTCGTTCCGTATTTGCCTAACTCTTTCTCTTGTTATATCGTATTTGGCTGCAATATCTTCAAATGTCCTGGAATGGTAATTTTGAAAAACAGGGAATGTGTCAATAAGAATTTTAATGCTACGATTTTTGTTTTTAGTAAGTTGTTGTTCCAGAATCCAAAACATTGGCAAATGATTATTAGTCTTATAAAATTCAGTAACAAAGCTATCTAAAATAATATCTCCTTTTTGACGAACCAAATTTAGTCTTGATATATCCTCTTCGGGTAAATTAATTAAATATAATAGTTCATCCTTCATATTGTTTTTTAAATCAATAGCTTCTTCTAAACATTTCCTTCCTAAACCTTCAATCTTTAATAAAGCTTTGTCCTCAACAAATAAATAATTTATCACAAAATTATCAAATCCAACTGCTTTTAATCGGTTTTGTGTGCGGATTGAATAACCATTAATGTGGTCTTTAAATTTTTGTTCAAGAATTTCCTTTTGTCTTACATCTAAATAGGAAAGAATATCCATACTATCTATTAACTTATTATTAATAGCACTAATAACATCCGTTTTTATCAAATTTTCAATCTTCACTTGTCTTGAATTTTCAACCTCAACCTCATCCTTGTTCTCAACCTCATCCTTGTTCTCATTCTCGTTTTCATCCTCATTCTCGGAATAATTATCTTGATATACAGACATTTCAAGTTGCGGAATATATTCCTTACATAAATCTTCTAATTCAGAACAAGTCTTTTTTCCAGCATTTCTAATGTTTAAAAAATTATGTTTACTTTCGTAATATTCAACTATATCAAAAAGAGTTTCAAACTCAGCATTAAAGCAACAATTACTTGCTCGGACAGATATTTTACCTTCTTCCAACAATTCTCTGATTGCAATATTTTTCAAGTTTTCTCTCAGCATAAATCACTTAATCCACTTTGTATTTTGTCGAATAAATAATCATAACCCACTAAATTAGGATTATCTTTTACATCATCGTATATACGTTGTAACCCATCATCAAGGTGCAATTTAAAATAACGAGGTAAATCTTTGTCGTTACTGTTAATCTGATAATGTGTGCAAATTAGAAATTCATAAATCGAATAGTAATTTCCAAACAACACATTTTTGCTATATTCTTTACCGCCTGAGTCTTTTACATCCAGCGGCGAAAATTTTACTCCCGATTGTAATGAATATCCAAGCGCAATTCGGGCAATTATATTTTCGGCACCCAAATTGAATTTATGCGTTAATTCAACAACAATTTCTCGGTTTTGACTACTCGTTCTTATCTGCGAAAACATAACTTACTCTTTCAATAAATTATTAATATCAACCTGCTGAATGTAAGAATATAAATTATTATTTTTCAGCACAAAAGCGGAATTCACATAAGGCTTCATTATTTCCAATTCTTCTTCAGTTAACTCTTTATGTAACAATGGAAATAAAATAACTTGTTTAGAAACTGTTGGGTAAAACTCTGTAATGATTTTTTTTGCGTGGCTCTTATCAAACTTCTGTAAGGGACTGTCAATAAAGACAGGAAACTGTATACCTGATTCTTCCACAAGTGCTTTGAGTAGAGAAGTTGCAAAGAGTTGTTGCTCCCCTTTCGATAAAGATTCTTTTTTTATTATGCTACCCCCTGTAGCATAAAGATTTATATCAATTATGTCATCTTCAATTACAACATCAACTTTCCCAATAAAATCGTTTTTGTGCATTAAATTATTCATTGAGTTTTTTATACGTCTTTCGAGAGCTGATTTTTTTTCTCTTTTCAAAGCAATAAGAAATGTATTTAGCTCTTCAATTAACTGTTCTGCAACTTTGTCCTTTTTTGAATTACTGTCATCAACACTAACTTTTTTGCTTAACTCCGAAATTTGGCGGCTTACAACAGCTAATTCTTTGTTTGTAGCACCTCGTTCTTCGTGCAATTGACGGATTTTTTGTTCTAATTCAGTAATTTTTCTCTCACTTTCATTTTTTTTCATGCGAATAGATTTTATTACGCTATCATTTTCTTTACTATGCATATTAGAAATTTTTCGGACAGTACGCTCCATAACCAATTTGTTTTTACGATAATCGTCTGCAAGGTGTTCAAATTCTATTCTATAAGTAGTTGTTATATTAGAATAGACTGCCATAAACTCATCGAAGTCTTCTTTTCTTATATTCAACAAGTTTTTTTCAATAGTTGTTTGGCATTGGTACTTCGAGATAATATTGTTAAGCGAATCGACTAATTGTTTTTTTTCTTTATCAGAAATTTTTATGTTGTCAAATGCTTGCTGTAAATCATTATTGATATTGCTTAATAAAAAGTTTTGATTTTTAATATCATTTTGAGATTGTACAATATTAAAATCATGTTCTATCTGCGCTTTTGTTAGCTTTAGAAGTTTGCCTGAAATCGCAAAGGGCGCATATTCTAAAAACATTTTGAGTCGCTGTTTGTATTCTATATCTTTTTTTCGTGTGGTTTCTAATAATGCCTCTTGTCTATTTAGTTCTTCAAGTGTGGTATCGTTTCCTTCACGCAAAAGTTGCATTTGAAAATTTTCATCTTCTTTTTTTAATAAGACAAGTTGACTTTCGAGGTCAGAGGTTTGCATTCTCTGTTCTGCAATAGCCTCATTTAATGATTTTTGTTTAGTGAGCAAACTATTTAATTTATTGCGGTTATCTATATCATCTGATTTACGACGGAAACGTAATCGCATATTTTCGAGGTTTTTCTTTAAGACCTCGTACTTTTTCACACCTAGAACTTCATTATAAGCGGAACATAGTTTGCGTTTTTCTTCAACAGTGTTGCTCTCGGCCAGCGTTATGATTTTCTCGGAATCGAAAAAAAAGAAACGTGCAATATCTTTATTTAGAATAAAATCATTGATAAAAATTTCGTTCCCCATTTCAATTGTCAATTCATTAGGAATACCGTCAATCAATATTTCTACATTTTCCTCGTCTAAAAGAATATCATAAGAACGAGTAATTTTTAACGATTGGCAAGGGATCGATGGAATAAGCACATCAACAAATTCCAATGAGACAGAGTAACATGAAAACTCTTTTGCAAATTCGTTTTCAACGGAATATCCCTTTTTCTTAATACTAGATAATATGTTTGGGGCTATTTCGGTATTTAGCTTTTGCCTACAAACATAATTTAAATTGTTAATTCTAAAATTATTATATCCTCCATTTGACATTTCTTTACGAAATGTTTCATCTATATCCGCCATTAAACGTCCGTACAAACACCACAAAAGCGAGTGTAAAAAAGTAGTTTTGCCAAAACCATTTTCGCCCGAAATTAAATATAAATTTTTGTTGTTTCCATTCGGGAAAACAACTTGATTTATACCTTTGTATAAACGGTAGTTTTTCAGTTCAATACCCTTTATTTTCATCCTTCAACTTCCTTAATAAAACTATCTAAACGGGTTTCTAAATCATTCTGAAGTCCGTATTTCTTCATTAACAATACTTTGTTTTTTTGTAAAGCAAGTAATTCCTGTATTAAAAAATAATGAGCGGAATCGTTACAAGATTTTTCAAGCAATAACCTTTCCTGTAATCCTATATTGTCATTAGGAAGATCATATCCATAAACTTCGTTGTAAATATCATTGACAGTTTTGGAAAAATTACCATCTCTATACCACATTACTTGTATAGCAATAAGTTCTTGACTGGTAATGAGGTCTATACTTGAACGGTATTGTTGGGCATCTTTTTGAATGGTTAGTAATTCACGCAAAAGTTGTATTCTATATTCCATTGTATAGTTCCCCATTTTATGTCCCGTTTCATCAACAGCTAATTGCCCATTACGGCGAGTTTCGTTTCGATTATCCGAAATATTTCGGTTAATCACCAATTTATTACGAAAATCAAGTAAAGGTTTCATCCATTCAACACCGTTGTTAATTTGAGCTGACATTGATTTGTCTTCTTTTACAACTGTACAAACCCAACAACCGAAACGACTCTGTCCACAACTGGGGTGCGAATCATTTGTTACAATAGTAGGGCATTCGTAATCATCTGCCGAAGCGTCTAAATAGATTTTAAAAAGAATTTTATTGTCAAAGCCCCAGGGAGAAGGAATGGCATTTATGATATACCAAATTTCTTCTAACATCAATTCTCTAATGGGAGCATAGGTATAGGTATTAGGATTTAATGGGTGTTTGGATAGGCGGTGTCCTTTAATTTCATGCTTTTTTATTGATTTAGCTCGTTGCTGACTTTCGTTAAGCCGTGTTCCAATCAAGATTATCGCCTCACCATCTGCCGTAACTTGATTGGTTATGAAAGTTGAAGTTGGTTTGATTTTCATTTTTTCGGTACAGAAACGGAAGGAATTATTTGGAACAGGATAACCTTTACCAATCACACAACACCAAAAAGTATCTTCAACCTGTGGCGTAGTAGTTTTTACAATTATTGGCAATTGTTGCTCTTTTGCTGCATTTTGAATGGTCTGTAATACACTGCTTACATATTCTTCGATTACTGGATTTTCCACCATTGTATTATTGCAAACAACATAAACTTGTCGCTTAAGAATTACGGTCGGGTTGTCTTCTCTGATTTTTAACAGGGCAAGCCAAACTAAAGTAAGCAGCACTGTAGAATCTTTTCCACCGCTAAAACCAATTATCCAAGGGCGATTATATCTATCATCTTCTAAGTATTGATCTGTTAATTCATCAATTATCTCAATGATATTATTGGGTAGTTTATTCATTGTTATTTGTATTTCTAATTAAAATATTCTAAGTTTTCCACGCCAACTCTATCTCATCGTTCTATACGTCGGTTACTTTATCAGCCATTAAAATTTTTGCAAGGAACCCTTTTGTGTATGCTTTAGCAAACGGTTTCATTATATTGTTTTAGCCTTCTACTTTCCGGAAATTGTCAGGACAAGCAAAGATAAACAATTATTCACAAATAGAATAAAACGAAAAGAAAAGTTTTTCAACCTAAAAAGGTAAAGGAAATATTTGTTTTTGACGACTTGTGTCAGAAAGAAAAAACAACCCATGAGAGTTGTTTTTTGAATGTACCGAATTTTAGGGTTTTTTGTACCTGTCATGCGCATAATGAATGATAAGGTTTTGTGAGGAAAGGCGCTTAATGTGATTTTCGGCCGTTTTGGAAGGGATGCCCAATTTTTGAGCAACAGCGACGTAGGTTTGGCGGTTGAACTCCGGGGGGAGACGATCGAGGAACTGCTGACGCAGTAATTCCGGTTCGTTGGCTGATGAGGACGGAGAATTTTGTCGCGGAAGCGTTTGAAAGACTTTTGCCGTGTGCAGCAAAAGGACTTTGACCATTGCGAGGGAGGAACGAAAATCGTTGTCGTTGCAAACCAATGTACTTGAAATATTGCCGTCATCGAAAATTCGTAAGGTAGTTAAAATCATTGCCATTCGATAGGATATCAAACCCAAACGTCGAACAGAAGCGACAATATCGAGCCCGAAGAGGGCCGCATATTGCTTTTGTACGTCATCGAAAAAGGCGTTGAATTCGTCCTGCCGGGGCTTGGAGAAACTGAACCGAATGGGGGAAGAAGATTGGAGGACTTTGTAAAGTTCGTAGAACTGTGAGCCAATGCGGCAAAAACAGGTATCGAGCGTATCGGCGCCATCGTTGGCAAATACGTTGTTCCAAACCAACCGAACGTTCATGAAATAGAAAATGAAGCGGCTGAAAAGGCCGTTTTCGGCATCGGGAATGAGCGTGAGGATTTGTCGAGGCGTACCGGAGAGGACGGCAGAAAGTCGGGGAGATTGGAGTTCGACAAATTCGCGGTCCTTGCGTCGGTTGTATGAAATGGTTTCGTGGTGGAACGCTTTGCGGAAGCCGTCGGAAAAATTGCCGTAGTCGGATTTGAAGGTGTTGGCAAGCGTATCGCCTTCGGTTTCGAACATCAATCCCACGCCCTTGTTATCGTTCAACACTTGATAGACCGACGTAGCACTGCTATTGGCCGGAATGAAAAGCGTGCGCAAAGGCGGTTCCTGCGGTTGCTCGGCATCGGGATTCTTTTTGTTGGCGACATATTCGGCTTGTTTGCGTCGGTATTCTTCCATCTCGATTTTGTAACTTTCGCGCAACCGGTGGTGAATGGGTTCGACCAGGTGGCGACAAAGGGTAAGACGTCCTTTGCCGGCAGAGGCTTGGGCCGTAACGAACAGAAAAAGATTGGGAAATACTTCGCGACCGCCATAAATGCCATAAACATTGGGCAGACATGCCGAAAAGGTTGTGAGGCTGCCCAATAGAAGCAAGTCGGCATCTTCAGGGGAAACGGCTTTTGCCACGATTTGCGAAAGCAAAGCGGGCAGTAAGTCGGCGACTGATTCGGAAAATGTGGGCATTTGTTCGGAAAGGAAATCCTCAACATCCTCAATATCCTCACTTGCGGAAATTGAGGATTCTGCGGAAATAGTAGCATTGGGAGATTTTGGAACGGAAATGCGGTTGGAGGGTTTTGAAACTGCCGAAACGCTTACACCAGCCTGTTTGGCAAGGTGGAAAAGCGTTTTGATGGTTATGCCGTGCCCGTGGGCTTTGAGGCAATTGTCGAATTGCTTGTCGGTTTCGCTTTGCGAATAAGACGGATAAAACCGACTCAGACGGTGGTAATACGTTCGGCCGCCCTCACCTAAAGCATCGGCAAGGGCAAAGCCGAGATCGCGCCAATCGGCGTAGTTGGGGGCAATGTCGACTGAGGAAGATTCGATTCTTCTTGTAATTTCTTCTATATCGCTATTTGTACATAATGACTGTAAGGACTCCTGAGACTGTGGAATCTGTTTTGTTTTATCTGATACCCATTCTGACGGGTTGAATTTTTTTTTGCTCATAATTTGTTTAGTTTGTAAGTTGAAAGTAGTTGGGGCGTTGCCCCAAACCCCACATTCTTTTTTGCCTTGATGCCAAAAAGAATGCAAAAAAGATCAAGACTGCGCTCGCTTCGCACGAAAAATTGGCGTTTGTCGGCTAAAATCTTTATAACTCGCTCCTTGCGGAGCTCAAACAGCAAAGATTTTTTAACGCCAACTGCACTGATTTTTCGGCTCATCGATCGAGGTCATTTTTTTTCATAAAATTATTCACTATGGGTTATTGTCACTATTGACTAAGCATTTGTATACGCTGGATTGAGGTAGGCATTGGGATCGTAGGGGAGGAAACAGGCGCGAGATATGTCGCGTCCCGATTTATCGACGACAATGCCGTAGGTTTGCAAAATGTAATTGGCAACGGCAGTGAAGAAGTTGCTGTGCGTCGTGGGGTTGTCCTCGATGGATATTATCCATTTGAGGCCGTCGCCGGAAGGGCTGCGGAAAAGCAATTGCGTGTCGAAATAGTCATCGTTTAGAAGCCGTTGGAACAGTGTTTGAACGTTGTTTAAATGGTCGAAATCGAGGCACAGCAATCCGGAATGTTTTACTAATGCTTTGTCGCTGCGGCTTGTGAAAGTGCCGGAAAACGTGCAGTAATCGAAGTTGGCCGCTTTGAACTGCCGGGCTTGTTTGGCATCGCGAATAGACCTCAGTTTTTCGGTTCGTTGTTTTGCATAATTGCCGATAATGTAATTGTGGGCATCAAGCAACGAAATTGACTTATGAGGAATGGTATTCCGAACGGGGGCTTTGAAAAAGGAAAAGCGAGCCTCCCCAATGTCTGACCCATGATTTGTATGATTATTTTGATTGTCAGGATTATGTGAGATATTTAATTTTTTGCCGTTGGCATAAAAATCAAATTTTTCGCCGATTCTCAGATTCAATTCTTTGTTGAGTGTCTGCAATAGTTCATCCCCGGACTGTTTGTAATGTAAGGCGGCGAAGTCGAACGCATCACCGGCAGGGATAGCGTTTTGCGTATCGTGGTGGCGTGCCGTGTGTGTGGGATCAATCCAAACGTGCAATGTTTGTTTGCCTTCATTGAAAGGGTTGCGGCATAAGCCGCAATCCCGATCAATGAGTATAAGAACAGTTTGGTTTGGATAGTACAGGCGCAAGATGCGGGCATAGATATTGAGGCCGTAATGCGTTTTGTCCAAAATGGATTCTTTATTTATCGGTGCCATAATTTCTGATTTTATACATGGTGTAATTGTCTCTGAGAATACGCTCTACGTCTTGTCGCAGGTAATAGATCTTGTTGCCGATTCGGGAAAAAGGCAAAGTGCCGTTGGTGCGCAGGGTTTGCAGGGTGCGCGGACTGATATGCAGGTAGTGCATCACGTCTTGCGCATCAATCCAATCTTCGAGAAAGGCATGGTGTCCTAATTTGTCGATTTCGTCATCGGTGAGTTCGTTGAGTGATAAATGCTTTTGGCGAACGAGTTCGACCTGCACACAGGGGCATTTTCGGAAAATGCGGCCCAATTCGTCGGTGGGGTTCATAGCCATTTCTGCGAGAATTTCCCCGATACGTTTAGGTTTGCTCATTTTCGGCCTCCTTTCTTAGCAAGGGTAAACTGTTCGGCTTCGGCCTGAATTTCGGCGAGGCTCTTGCGTTTGTCGGATTTGAGCCAATTATCAACTTCCGATTTGAGAAATTGCAATTTCTTTCCCTTTTTGTGATAGGGGATCAGTCGTTGGCCAACCCAGCTGTAAACGGTCTGGCGGGCCGGACGATCGGGCAAGTAATCGCAAAGTTCCTGTAAGTTGAACCAACGATCGGATTCGGGACAATAACTTTGGGACATTGATACATTGAGCAAGGTTTCGAGTTTATCTACCTTACTGATTAGATATGCCAATGCCTGAGGCATATCATTGAAAGAAATTTCGCTTTGTGCAAAGTCGGGAGCGGATGGCATGACTTCAAACGAGTGAGCATTGGAGTCCGGTTTGTGGGACAATTGATTTGAAAACATAAAATATTATCTGTTTTCGGCGGTCAGGCTTTCGGGTGTGCCAATAACGAGAAAACCACTACTCCGAAATGGAATAGTGGCACAAATGAATGGGGGGAGTTTTGAGACGAAAATCCCCTAAAACAGGGTTTTTCTACCCCTGAATTAGGGGAGTAATTGAATATCAGTTATTTGTTGCGTATATTTTGGTAGTCATTTTTGACTATTTCGGTATATTGATGAGAAGAATAATTAATTGCTTTATTGGAATTGGGATTTCGGAGAGCTAAAAAATGGCCCTTAACCGTATCAAATTTTGAGCATAACGCTTTTGCAATATGTTTGTATTGATTTGACTTGGTCTTCATGCCTTCATAATTATTTGCCAGATATTGCGGATATTCGAGAAATTCGATCATTGCGATAGCATACGGAATATCTTTAACCAGATTGAGAACCAATTCTTTTTGTTTTTCAGCCGAAAGGCATTTCAGTTTAGGCAATTCTAAAAAATTATAAGGAGACACTACTTTCATGAATGTGCCATATTTGCTTTGTAAAGTCTGAATGGAAATGCTTGTTTCTGAAATTTCTTTTTCAATTTGTATAACATTGTCTATTTCAATCGTTGGAATTTCCTCAATGCCGATATTGCCCGGCATAGGACGTCGTAAAATTCGGACAAAGAAATATTCGATGCTGAGCTGTTTATCGGTTTCGATGAAGTCTTTAAAATGAGCTTGAAATTCCATATAACAGCGAATTAACGCTAATATGAAATAGTGGAAAATATATGTGCATTCTTTGTGCCGGAGGTCGACAGAATAATTGACGTGGGGAGAAAGAATGACATTTATATCGTAATTGCAACAATTAATAATTTTAAAAATATCTTTTAAAGAAGTTTCGATAATAGCGTATAACTTTTTTCGGTGAAATGCAATCACGGCATCGTCGCCATCGTCGAGATAATTGAATTGGTTGTTTAATTCGGCTGCAATCATATTGTCAATCATTCGCTTGTAGTACTGCACCTTGCCGGACATAAGGGGCGGAACAAATTTTATTTTGAAATGAGCAATGAAATTTTCTTTGATTTCGTCGAGCGAACGAAATTCAGGCATATAAAAATCATCGTCTTTCTTATCTTCAATATCGGGGCGAAGTTCGCCACGAAGAATAGAGTTTATGGCTTCATTCATTGGGCTTCTCCCGGTCTATATTATTAAGATTAATTTGGATTGCATTGGCCGCTTTTTGTTTTTTGCGATCTACTACTTTGGCATAAATCTGCGTAGTTTTGACGTTGGTATGGCCTAACATTTTGGAAACGGTGTAAATGTCAGTACCGTTTGTCAATTGGAGCGTGGCAAAAGTGTGGCGGAAACAGTGGAATGTGATTTTGCGAGTTATGCCGGCGCTTTTTATCCAGCGTTCAAGGGGTTTTGAAATCCACGACGGATCGGGTAAATCTTCAAAGACAAGTTTGTTCGGCTTACCCGGTTCGCCGCAAAGTTGATAGGCCTGTTCGCTGATTGGCATATATTCGACGCCTTTTGTTTTTTGCTGGGTAAAGTTGAGGCGATAGGAGTCGCCCTCTTTTTGAATTTCTTTCCAACGCAGTTTTTGAATATCGCAATGACGTAGTCCCGTAAGGGCAGAAAAAAGTGCAGCACGCTTGAGGATAGGGTGGTCGCATGGAGTGGCAGCCAAGCGGTTGAGTTCTTCGACTGTCAGATGTTCACGGCGACTTTCCTGTTCTTGAATGCCTTTTATTTTAGCCGAAATATCCACGATTAAATATCCATCAATAAAGGCCTGTTTTAATCCGGCTTTGAAAATGCTGAAATAAGTAGCTGCGGTATTATGTGATACGGTGCCTTTCTTATTGCCACCACACGGCGCTGAAAGCATAAAACGGCGGATTTCTTCGGCTTTGCTCAGGGTTATTTGAGAGAACGGGAGCGGCTGATTATTGGTAAAGAGCTTCAATAATTCCCCGACACGATTCCAATTTACTATAATTGATTGGGAATTGTTGCGGTGGCGGTCCTTAGAAATTTTCAAAAAGTATTCGATAAAATCTGTTTGCCGGCGCTGGTTCTGGACTGCAAGTTCGGCTTCTTTTTCAGTATATAAATCGGAGTTGTCATATTCCTTTTGGCGAATGCTGCGGACACCATCAGCGTAAATACAGGCTTCCTGGTCGATGGTGCTTTTGCATAGAATGATGCCGTTAGCATCTCTTTTTGGTTTATAAGTTTTTGTCCCATCGCCAGAAGTTCGGGCGGTTTTGGTTTTATCCCATATAGGGGTTGTTATAGTCCTGTTGAGTGCCTCAATGATTCGTTGAGGTTTACCCGTGCCATTATTGAAAACCGGATAGCTTTCGAGTATCAAATACCACTCGTTGTGATATTCTGATTTGCGAAGCTTGACAGTACATTTGGTTTTAGCCAATGATTTGCGCATGATTATCGGGATAAATATTTGTTGACATCAAAATCAGAAAGTGATTGATAATTTCCTCGACAGGGATGACGGGGATTTCCCAATTTGGTTGGATTGCCAATCATTTTCCATCTTGGATTATGTATTGAAATGATTGAAGCAATATCGACGAAACATTTTTTCAAATAGGGCCTGATGCGGATTGTGTCGCCGAAAGCTACTAAAACTGTTGGATTATCATGATTTTGGAATAATGCTTCAATATGTAGGAGATTTTGTTTGTGTAAATTTTCATCCCACTCATTTGGTAATTCTTTCGGGAAAGTTGCCCGTATGGGATAAGCATTCAGCATATAAAATCCATCAAATTCATTGCGCTGCGCATAACCCATTATTCTTCGAATTGTGGCATCGGGTTTTCGATCATCGGCAGTACTGGGATTCACTCCAATAACGAACAAAGGATTGCGACTATCCATGCCTAAAACAAATCGGGCCGAGTTGTCCTCGTTTTTTATGTATTTGTCGATATTATAATTCATCGGGTGTTTCATTTAAAAAGTTTGTCGATTTCGGATTTCGGCACGTAGACATATTTTCCGATTTGACGCTTTGGTATGCTGTTTTTGCGAATGGTTTTGTCGACAGTTGAGAGTGAAATGCCAAACTTTTGGGATATTTCGCCAATGGTATAGCAATCTTTGATATTGAATGAGATTGGTTGAAGTTTTTCTTCTTTCGCTTCAGGTATTTCAATGGCTGTGAACATAGCTTCCATGGCTTTCTTGTCAATGCGTGTCAGCCTTAACCCAAGATTTGCTGCGGGAATTTTGCCTGACATAATCAGTCTGCGGATAGTGCTTCGGGATATTCCGAACAGAGTTACAGCTTCACTTATTGAAATGTAAGGGCGTGCCTGCAATTCTGCAATCTCATTTATCTTGCTTTGCAAAAGAGTTTCTCTCTGTTCCTGTAGTCTTTTTTCTTTTTTACGTGCATTGTCTGCTTTATGTCCACATTCTTTGGAACAAAATCTTGTGGTCACTGTTTTTGCTTCAAATGGTTTCCCGCAAAACTCACAAATCTTTGGAATTTTCAACTTACTATATCCCATATTGCCGGTATTTATGATTAATAATGTACTTTAATGTATTATTGTGTTCACATTGCCGTAATTTATCGTGCGTTGCAAATATGTAGCAAATATACAATAAAAAACCAACATAAAAGTATAAGTATCAAGAAATATTTACCAACAAAAAAGCGATAACACATTGTGCTACCGCTTTTTACTTATTTTTGATTAAGCGTTGTTTTTGTGGATTATTTTACTTCCTCGAAATCCACATCGGTTACGTTGTCGTCCTTGCCGGCGTTTTCCTGGGGGGCACCCTGGGGTTCCTGTGCCGGGCCGGGTTGGGCGTTGGATTGATTGTACATTTCCTGCGATGCAGCTTGGAAGACACTGTTGAGCTCGGCGGTGGCGGCGTCGATGGCGGCCAGGTCCTGAGCTTTGTGGGCTTCTTTGAGCTTATCGAGGGCGGCCTGAATCTCGGTTTTCTTGTCGGCCGGCAATTTGTCGCCCAGTTCTTCGAGTTGTTTTTCGGTCTGGAAGATCATGCTGTCGGCGGTGTTGAGCTTGTCGATGCGCTCTTTGGCCTTGGCGTCGGCTTCGGCGTTGGCCTTAGCTTCTTCTTTCATGCGCTGTATGTCGGCGTCGGTCAATCCGCTGGAAGCTTCGATACGTATGCTTTGTTCTTTACCGGTGGCCTTGTCCTTAGCGGATACGTTCAAAATGCCGTTGGCATCGATGTCAAAAACAACTTCAATTTGGGGCGTACCGCGGCGGGCGGCGGGAATGCCGTCCAAATGGAAACGTCCGATGGTTTTGTTGTCTTTGGCCATGGGGCGCTCACCCTGCAGGACGTGGATCTCGACCGAAGGCTGATTGTCGGCAGCTGTAGTAAAGATTTCCGATTTTTTGGTCGGGATGGTGGTGTTGGATTCGATGAGTTTTGTCATGACACCTCCCAGGGTTTCGATGCCCAGTGAGAGAGGTGTTACATCGAGCAACAGCACATCCTTGATGTCTCCCGACAAAACGGCTCCCTGAATGGCAGCTCCTATGGCAACTACTTCGTCGGGATTAACACCCTTGGAAGGAGCTTTGCCAAAGAATTTTTCGACCAGTTCCTGAATAGCCGGCACACGGGTAGATCCGCCCACCAAAATAACTTCGTCTATATCGGAGGGCTTGAGTCCGGCATCGGACAAAGCCTTGCGGCAGGGCTCCAGGCAAGCCTGAATATACTTGTCGGCCAATTTTTCAAACTGGGCACGGGTAAGTTTTTTTACCAGGTGTTTGGGTATACCGTTTACCGGCATGATGTAAGGCAGGTTAATTTCGGTAACGTTGGAGCTGGAAAGCTCGATCTTGGCTTTTTCGGCAGCTTCTTTAAGGCGCTGCAAAGCCATAGGATCTTTGCGCAGGTCCACGTTTTCGTCTTTGATAAATTCCTCGGCCAACCAGTCGATGATGGTCTGATCAAAGTCGTCGCCACCCAGGTGAGTGTCGCCGTTGGTGGATTTCACTTCGAACACGCCGTCGCCCAATTCCAGGATGGATATATCAAAGGTACCGCCGCCCAGGTCGAAGACGGCAATCTTCATGTCTTTGCTCTTTTTGTCGAGCCCGTATGCCAAAGCGGCAGCGGTAGGCTCGTTGACAATACGTTTTACCTTGAGCCCGGCAATCTCACCGGCTTCTTTGGTAGCCTGACGCTGAGAGTCGTTAAAGTAGGCCGGCACGGTGATAACCGCTTCGGTCACTTCGTGTCCCAGGTAATCCTCGGCTGTCTTCTTCATTTTTTGCAGTACCATGGCCGATATTTCCTGCGGCGTGTAGTTTCTGTCTTCGATCTGTATGCGAGGGGTGTTGTTTTCGCCCTTGGTGACTGTGTAGGGCATACGTTTTACGTCGGTTTGAACATTATCAAAACGTTCTCCCATAAAGCGTTTGATGGAAGAAACGGTGTGTTTCGGATTGGTAATGGCCTGTCGTTTGGCCGGATCACCTACCTTGCGTTCTCCGCCATCGATGAATGCTACGATAGAAGGAGTGGTTCGTTTACCTTCACTGTTGGCTATCACTACCGGATCGCTGCCTTCCAACACGGCAACGCAAGAATTGGTGGTTCCTAAGTCTATTCCAATAATCTTTCCCATAATTATAATTCTTTATTCGTTTGAAATTTTATTTTCTAATCTGTCTGTCTGTAAATCTTTGTTGATAATCAAGTTGTTTTTTGGTAATCACCTATCATTTCTCAAAAGTCGTGCCATAGGGTCAACAAAACAAAATCTGCCGAATTGTGGCAGAAGCGCTGACAATTCGGCAGATTATATGAATATAAAAATGGGAAGTGCTTAGTCGTTCATAGAGGCCAGAAACTCTTCGTTGCTCTCTGTTTTTTCGAGACGGTCTTTCAAAAATTCCATAGCTTCGATGGGGTTCATATCCGACAAATAACGGCGCAATATCCAAAGCCTGTTCAAGGTGAGCTGATTGAGAAGTAAATCTTCGCGGCGGGTGCTGGATGCCAGAATGTCAACGGCCGGATAAATCCTTTTGTTGGACAAACGGCGGTCGAGCTGCAGTTCCATATTGCCGGTGCCTTTGAATTCTTCGAAAATGACTTCATCCATTTTGGATCCCGTTTCGGTCAATGCCGTGGCAATGATGGTAAGACTGCCTCCATTTTCGATGTTACGGGCGGCTCCAAAAAAGCGTTTGGGTCTGTGTAGGGCGTTGGCATCGACACCTCCCGACAAAACCTTGCCCGAAGCGGGCGACACCGTATTGTAGGCTCTGGCCAGGCGGGTAATGGAGTCGAGCAGTATCACCACGTCGTGTCCGCATTCTACCATACGTTTGGCTTTTTCGAGCACTATGCCGGCAATCTTGACATGTCGTTCGGCCGGTTCGTCGAAAGTGGATGAAATCACTTCGGCTCTGACGCTGCGGGCCATGTCGGTGACTTCCTCGGGACGTTCATCTATAAGAAGAATGATCATATACACTTCCGGATGGTTGGCCGCAATGGCGTTGGCAATATCCTTCAGTAAAACGGTTTTACCGGTTTTGGGTTGGGACACAATCAATCCTCTTTGCCCCTTGCCTATGGGCGAAAACATATCTACCACCCTAACCGAAGTATTGGCATAGGCTTTTGTGCCGGTAAGATTGAATTTTTCTTCGGGAAACAGGGGAGTTAAATGATCGAAAGACAGGCGGTCTCTAACGTATGAAGGATCGCGTCCGTTGATTCTTTCGACCCGCACCAGCGGAAAGTATTTCTCTCCTTCTTTGGGCGGACGGATAGGTCCCAGAACCATATCGCCGGTTCTCAGACCGAATAATTTGATTTGCGATTGTGAAACGTAAATATCGTCGGGCGAAGACATGTAATTGTAGTCGGAAGAACGCAGAAAGCCGTAGTTTTCCGGCATAATTTCCAAACAACCGCTACCCATAAGGATGCCTTCGAATTCAAAAATCTTTTCTTCTTCGGTTTTGGGCAAACGTTGACTTTTATAGCCGGCGTTGTTGCCCTGATGTTTTTGTTGACGACCCTGGTTGTAGGTGTCCTGTGCTTTAGGAAGCAATCCGGCCAGTCTCCGGGCCTCGATCAAAGCCTCTTCGTCTGCAGTCTGCAGAGAGGGTTTCTCTTCGGTATCGATTTGAGTGCTTTCGGTGCTTAATTCTTCGTCGGTGCTTCCTTCGTACAGAGCTCCTGCCTGTGTGTCTTCGGGAGCACGTCCTTTTTTGGGAACGGGTTTGTCTTCGGCAGAAGGCTTGTCTTCGGAGGAAGCTTTTCCTGTTGGGGTTTTTCCGCCTTCTCCGGCCGGCTTACCGTCTTCTTTTTTGTATCCGGAAGCACCGGGTTTTTGCTGCTTTTGAGCATCGGCAGCATCTTTTGCGGCGGAACTCTTCTTTGTTTGTGTAGCCTTATCCTCTTGCCGGACTTGCGCCTCTTGCTCTTTTGCTGCTTCGGCAGTCTTAGGTGATTTGCCCTTCGGACTTGTCTCCTGAGTGCTCATAGTTGCGTTTCCCGATGCACTCTCTTCGTCTGACTTCTTTTTCCTGGGCCGACCGGGCTTTCTGGGTTTTTGCTCTTCACTTTGTGTTGCAACATCGCTTGAAACGATTGGCTCTTTTTTTGTCACTGTCTCTTTTTTCGATGGAGAATCCTTTTTCTGTACAGAGTCCTTTTTCTGCGCAGATTCTTTTTTGTCTGCACTTGTCCGGCTTGCCTTTTTGCTCAATACTTCTTTTTGTATAACATCCAGATCTGTTACGGGCAAAGAAGAGGACAGAAGATTCTTATCCTGTTGCGTCTTTTTGGACGAGTCGGATGGATTGCTTTCTTTGGCTTTATCTTGCTTTTCGTTTTTGGGAATTCTCTTGCGCTTGCGACGTTCGTCGGCAGCATTTTCTTTCATTTGGGCCACTGTACGGCTGGCCGACTGAAGTGCCTGTTCATCCAGAATAGCGTATATCAAGGCTTCTTTGGATGAACTGTCCACTTTTTTAATGTTAATGGATTTAGCAAGCTCTATAAGCTCTTGCAAACTCTTTGCGTTGAGTTGCACAATATTGTAGTTGGGCATAAAAAGAAAAGAAAAAAACTATATGTTATTTTGATGACGTGAGGCAGAAAATGCCTTCGTGAAGGAACGCCGCAAAGGTAATTAATTTATTTGTTTCGACAAAATAAAATACCACCGGCCGGGCTATTTAAGTGCATTATAACAGACTAAAACAATAAATGCGTTTTGTTGAGTTTGTTACCCGATAACGATGATCAATACGCTCTCCCAGCACCCAGACAATGTCCTGGCCGGATATGAGGAGCCAGCAGGACTCTTTTTGGAATAAATTCTTTTTGGAATCGCAAAAATAATCGCTGAGCAATTTACGTCCTTTCATCCCCAAAGGCACAAAACTATCTCCGGGCCTGGGTCTGCGCAAAATCAAGGGAAATTGCAGTTTACCGGCATCTAGGCAGGCACAGGCGGACGAACGGGGAAAGGCTTCGCCGACTTCCAAAATCGACATCTTCAGCTTTACAGGCTCCGTCCAGACATATTCACCCTCATTCAGTTCATAGACGCCTTGGTCTAAAGCCTTTTTTTCGCTCAACAAAAAGCGTCCCCGGTCAAGCAACAGGCGATGAGTTTCCGAAAAATACTGCTTGCCGCTCTGTCCCTTTCGCCTCGTCCAGATTTGTTCCACGTTGCGGAAATCAAAGCCATAACCGGAAAGCCATTCGTAAAGAATATCGGCGGCTAAGGGCTCTTGTTCCAGAGCTGAGATGCTTAGAGTCGTGTATTGCTCAAGGTCGTTTTCTGCCGGCACAGTCACTTTTGTTGAGGCTTTAACACTACCTGCTAAAGCGGGGTTTATCGATATGGGGGTTTCTGAAAAATCATTTCTCTGTGCATCAGGAGATGGGAAGGGCACCGTTATCGATATGGGGGTTTCTGAGAAACCCTGTTGTCCGTCCCGAATAGCCGGTTTCAGGTTGAGTCTTTTCATCGCCTCCGCTATGGCTTGTTCGTATAGAGCTGCCGGAGCGGCCAGGTGTTGCATGCTTCGAAGTATGGCCGCGGCGGCCGAAGGTTCTATGCTTTGGAGCAAAGGAAGCACCTGATGGCGTATTTTGTTGCGCCGGTAAACTATTCCCTCGTTGCTGCTGTCGGTAACAAACGAGAGTTTTTTATGATCCAGCCACGACAAAATCTCCTGCCTGTCTACGCAAAGCAAGGGTCTGACAACTTTGCCCTGAACGGGACTGATGCCCTTTAGCCCGCGAATTCCGCTGCCACGCAAAAGATTGATAAAAAAAGTCTCTATGCTATCGTCGATGTGATGCCCTACGGCTATTTTAGCAGCTCCCGTTTCGGGCAACATCCGGTGGAAATAATCGTAGCGCAGTTTCCGGGCGGCCATTTCGATGGAAAGAGAGTTGTTTCTTGCGTAAGTATTGGTATCGACACGTTCCACACACAAAGGAACGGAATGCTCGCGGCAGAAATCCGCGACAAAGGCTTCGTCACGAAAGGATTCCTCTCCTCTGAGTTGAAAATTCATATGTACAGCCACACAGTTGTAGCCCAGGTTAAGCAGCACATCCAGCAAGGCAAGAGAATCTGCTCCCCCGCTGAATCCCACCAGAACCTTGTCTTTGGCATCCAATAAACCGTGTTCTTCAATATACGATTGAACCTTGTTCAGCAAGTCCATAATAAGTTGCCTTTTTCCGTAGAGGCAAAGGTAGAAAAAACATCCGATATGCTCTTTGCCCTACCCAAGTATGAAAATAAACTCGTACATTTGCGGGTCAAAAATTTTGCATATCTATGATTGAACGTATCGAAACACTCTCGAACCAAGTCGATACCTGGTCGGCTCAGGACCTGAAAGAACTCGATGATTTGCGGGTCAAGTACCTCAGCAAAAAAGGCGAAATCAGTCAATTGTTCAACGACTTCAGATCGGTGCCCGGCGAACAGAAAAGATTGGTCGGGCAAAAGCTGAACGAGCTCAAAGACAAAGCACAACAACGCTTGAATGAGCTGAAAGAGCTGCTCGACAGTCAAAAACAAAGCAACCGGAACTACGATTTAAGCCGCAGCGCCTATCCCCACCCTCTGGGGACACGTCATCCTTTGTCAATTGTAAGGAACAATATAATACGTATTTTCTCGATGCTGGGCTTTACCATAGCCGAAGGCCCCGAAATCGAAGACGACTGGCATGTGTTCAGCTCGCTGAATTTCCCGCCCGAACACCCTGCCAGAGATATGCAGGATACTTTTTTTATAGAAAAAAATCCCGATCTGGTTTTGCGCACTCATACTTCGTCGGTACAAACCAGGGTGATGGAAAAAACCAGCCCTCCCATTCGCATCATCTGCCCGGGCAGGGTGTACCGCAACGAAGCTATTTCCTACAGGGCGCATTGTTTCTTTCATCAAGTCGAAGCGCTCTACATAGATAAAGACGTCTCTTTTGCCGATCTGAGGCAATTGCTCGAATACTTTTGCAAGGAAATGTTCGGAGAAGATACCAAAATCCGCCTCCGCCCCTCCTACTTCCCCTTTACGGAACCGTCGGCCGAACTGGATATTTCCTGCAACATCTGCCACGGCAAAGGTTGTCCCTTTTGCAAGCACACCGGTTGGGTGGAAATTTTGGGCTGCGGCATGGTCGATCCCAACGTTCTCGAAAACTGCGGAATCGACAGCTCCATCTACAGCGGCTATGCCTTGGGTATGGGCATTGAACGCATCGCCAACCTCAAATACCAGATCAAAGATTTACGTATGTTCTCCGAAAACGACCTCCGTTTTCTGGAGCAATTCCGGGCTGCCCACTGATGACTCTTCAGGAACGTTATAAGCAGGTAATAGAGTGGTTTTCGGCAAACATGCCCGAGGCCCGCAGCGAATTGGACTTCCGAAATCCTTACGAATTACTGGTGGCTGTCATTCTGTCGGCTCAGTGTACCGATAAAAGAGTGAATACAATCACTCCGGCCTTTTTTGAAGCCTTCCCTGACGCGGAAACACTGTCTCAAAGCAGTGTCGAAGAGGTTTTTGAATACATTCGGACCTGCTCCTATCCCAACAACAAGGCCAAACATCTGGTAGGCATGGCTCAAGCTTTATGCCGGGAATTCAACGGACAAGTGCCTTCGACTATGGACGAATTGCTGACCTTGCCGGGCGTAGGCCGCAAAACAGCCAGCGTGGTATTGGTTTGTGCTTTCAACAAGGCAGCTATGCCTGTAGACACCCATGTATTTAGGGTTGCCAACCGTCTGGGACTCACACCCGGTGCCAAAACTCCAGAACAAAGCGAAGTACTCCTGATGAAACACTTTCCCGAACACTTGCTTGGGGTAGCTCATCATTGGCTGATCCTGCACGGACGTTACGTCTGCCAGGCCCGCAGGCCCAAATGCCTCGATTGCGGCCTTACTTCCTGTTGTGAGTATTTCAACCGAAATAAATAATACGGTCGTTCCGACCGGCTAATCACGATAGAGGACGAAACGGCCGACTATACAGCTGCTTGCCGGCGGTCTCCGGCCAACAGGTATGCCGGCGGTATGACCTAATCCGAAGTAAATACCAGCCCGCTGACCTCCTTTTGAATGCTGCTCTCCTGCCCTTCCGCCAGGGGGATATTCAAATTGTGAAAGCTGGAATTGTGCACGTCCTGTAGATACAAAGCCGGGCGTGGGTCTGCTTCAATAAAGCTTACATCAAGATTACGGATAGTCAACTTATTGACGTGACGCAAAAACAAAGTTGAGGAGGGCAAATGTCCAAACATAGAAGGCTCGGGATAAGATCTTTCTCTTTCGGGCGGTTCTATACCGGCCCATTCCTTGTTGCCTCCCCCTCTCTGAACGATACGGACATCGCTGATACTGACCTCTTCGATTTTGGCCTGGGGTATACCGCTGATCAAAATGCAGGCAAAGCGGGAATCGATGTTAAAACAGTTCAGGTTACTGATACTGATGCGCCTCATACTGCCGACAGCCCTGCCTTGCGGACTGCGCATTCTTGCACCCAAACGCAAAAAGATGGCCGGATTGACAATATTACGCATAGTGATATTTGAAATCACGATATCTTCCATTATCCCGCCGTCTACGGTTTCAAGGGCAAGACCACGGCAACGGTCAAAAACGCAATTACTGATGGTGATATTACGGAAACCTCCGCTGGATTCGGTGCCGAACTTGATGCGTCCGGTGGTAAAATCCTGATCCGGAGCCTGAGGTTCGTCCGTCTGATAGCTGCCGTCTATCATACTGCCCTGATCGTAACCGCTGACCATACAATTGCTGATGTACACGTTCTCGGTGTCTTTGTAATAACCGAGCGCATAGCTGGCCTTGAGCACTATGGCATCGTCCCAGGGAGCATTGACCGTGCAATCGCTGATACGGACATTGCGGCAGGCATCGATATCGAGACCGTCGCGGTTGGTATCGATCTTGACTCCCCTGATGCCTAAGTTTTCGACCCCGGTGGCCAGGAGGGCAAAATGCCCGCAACGAATCATGGTGATGTCTTGAATATCTACATTGATACATTCTTTGAGAGCGATGGCCTTGTTGGCGGCTCCGGGCAAACGGCTTTCTTCGCGGCTCAACCCGTAACCGTAAATAGTACCGAAGCCGCTGATACGGATATTCTTCAATCCTATACCCCAAATCAGGCTGTTCTGCCAGTGGCTGTGTCCAAAATCCTGATAAGCATCGTGAGGATTGGGTTCTGCGGGGTCATAACCCTCTTCGGCCGAAGGACGGGCTGCTTTCAATACTGCTCCTTCGTCGAAATACAAGTGGATATTGTTGGAGAGCCGGATAGAATATGAAAGATAAGTGCCGGCAGGAAAAAAGACGGTACCCCCTCCCGCCTGCGAGGCAGCCTCGATTGCCCGATTGATGGCCGGAGAATCTATGGTTTTGTCGTCGCCTTTGGCACCAAAATCCCTTACGTTGTAATTGGCAAAAACAACAGGACTGATCAAAAGGCCAAACAGTGAGACTAAGATGATTCGATAAATTTTCATGGTTGCAGGTTTTTGTCTGATTCTTGAAACAGGGCCGGCAACATAAAGGCGTTGTAATCGCTTTTTCTGTTTTGCCGGTAAATGCAATAATAATAGGTAGAATTGGCTCTCAGCGGGTTGCGGGCCACCATAACGGGAGTATCGGTTTTCTTACCTGAATTCCACAGCATCAGCGGATTATCCATAGATCGGGCATTTCCGATACGGGTTTCGGTATCCATAGGCGCCACGCCCATCATCACCCTGAGACTGGTGCTTAAGCCGTAATAAACGGTGAAGGTATTGTTTTCACGACTGAATACATTGTTGGGACATTGTTCAGGCCGAAGAAAAAGTTCTCTTTCGGCCGGATCTTTCGAGCCGGAACAACCTCCGTAAGTCCAGACTAAACTGAGGTTCCCGGGTAGCTGAGAGGTCTTGAGTTCTACAACAAAGCCGTTGCTGTGCTGCAGAGGTCTCAATTCAAAACGCAGGGCATTGGTGCCGGGGAAAGGATCTTGAAATTCCATGATCCAGCCTTTGGAAGTGGGATAAATGTTCGCCTTGCGGGCATCGCTCAACCAGAGAGATTTGTCTTCCGACATCAGGCCTAGCTTAAAATAACCGGCCGTTTCTGGCATAAAAAAACCAAAATCGCCGGCTCCGTATGCCAGTATCCCGACCCCGTCCTCGTCGCCTCTCAATAGTGTTTTCTCGAATTTAGCTTGTTGACGGGAGTTTGGAGAGCCGGTCTGTGACGAAGTTTGCACCGAGGTTTGTGATGGGGTTTGTGAAGTTTGTAGGGTTTGCAACGGGGTTTGCTCTAAGGCTTGCAATTCTGTTTCAGGCCGGACTAATGAGTTGACTTTTGCGGCGGCAGCACTGAGTTCCAGTTGAGCTTCTCCCCGGATGCCTTCGGCTTCGGCCTTGATCGTAATCTTACCTTGATCGCTGCCGGCTCTGACAATGGCGATACAAGTGCCTTGGTAAGCTGTTTTTTCGGGAACGACATACATCTCGTGGTTTTGGGGATTGGCATTGCCCGTTGCCACCAGACGTCCGGCACCCTGCACTTCGAAGCGGATGAGGTGATTGGCTGTAACACAGGGTATGCCCTTTTCGTCCACTACGGTAGCCCTGACCACGGCCACTTCGTCCCAGTCGTTGTTTAGAACCTGTTTACTGGTCGTCAGAACGATTTTATCGGGATCGCCGGCCGTGTGATAAGAAGTTTCGGCCACTTTTTTCCCCTGATTATATCCCAATACTTTGCATTCTCCGGGACGAAAAGTCAAACGGTAAGCGGCAGGCGCAGCGTTTTTATCCATTGTTTTCCTGCCCTGAGAGACTCCGTTGAGCAGAATTTCCACCTCTTCGCAATTAGAATATACCTCTATTTCGGCCTGATCGTAGGTATCCAAATCAATGGGTGTCCAATCGGAGACCCAATGGCCGGCCCCGTTATTGTCCGATTTGCGAACCATGGCTACCATGGGCTCGCTGCTCCACCAACTTTTGCGTTGCAGCCCCTGTGGTTTGGGTTCGGCGGTAATATCGAGCAGCGAAATGGTGTACATCACGTTCGGCCAGAAGGCTTCGCCCAGGTAATCGATACCCGTCCACAAAAATTGCCCGCTCATATAGGGCTTATCCCTCAACACCAACCAGGAAGCTATGTCGTGGATGTTTTCGGTTCCAATCACGGCTTTTTCGGGATGTGCTTCATGATAGGCCACCAATTCTTCCACCCGGTAGTTTTGTCCTACCACATCCATCATTTCGGCAAAGCCGTTTTGATACACACCCGAACTGTTGGGACGGAACAATGCCATAGTCACCGGCCTGCTGCCATCGTACTTGTGGACGCAATCGTGCTGGTTTTTGTATTTGGCAAAACCTTCAGGATTATTGAGGTTGTCGCGGATTTCGTTGCCCACACTGAAAATCACCACCGACGGATGGTTGCGGTCGCGCAGTACCTGATCGCGGGTATCGGCATACCACCAGTCTTTAAAGAAAAGATTATAGCCTTTTTCGGCGTGATTCTTGGCTGCCTGCCAGGTATCGAACGATTCGTTCATCACCAGGAAGCCCATTCTGTCGCATAAATCCAAAAATTCCGGAGCCACAGGATTATGTGCCAGGCGGATGGCATTCACGCCCAGATCGCGGAGTTTTTCGAGCCGGTATTCCCATAAACTCAGCGGAACGGCCGTGCCCATGGCTCCTCCGTCGGAATGCAGACAAACCCCATACATTTTGACATTTTTTTCGTTGAGAAAGAAGCCTTGTGCCGGATCGAAACGGATACTGCGTATTCCGGTCGTTACTATTTCGGTATCGAGCAATTCATTGCCCTTATACAAAGACACTTCGAGGGTATAAAGCGCCGGATCCTCCGGACTCCAAAGCCTGGGTCTATTTACTGTCAAGGTCTGATCCACACGGCCCGAATCTCCGACTCCGAGGGCTTTCAGGTTGCTGTTGCTCCTGCGGACTTCCTTGCCCGAAGCGTCTCTGAGTACGCTCACGATCTGTACGTCTGCTCTTTCCGTTCCGTCGTTCCGAACGTCGATCTGCACATCGAGTTCTGCCCGTTCCGAGCTGACTTTGGAACTACGTACAAACACACCCCATTGCGGCAGATACACGGGCGACTTTATAGACATTCTGACGTGACGGTTGATGCCCGAACCGGTATACCAGCGCGAAGCCGGTTGTATGGAATTGTCCACCCTTACACTCAATTGGTTGTTTTCGCCATAACGGAGGTGTTCGCTCATATCGTAAGAAAAACTCACATAACCGTTGGGGCGTTTTCCCAATAATTTTCCGTTGATATAAACTTCGCTGTTGGCCATAACTCCGTCGAATTCAATAAACACCCGACGTCCCTCGCAGGCGGCGGGCAATAGAAATTCTTTGCGGTACCAGGCTATCCCGGTGGGTAAATAACCACCTCCCCTGCCGCTGGGATGGTCTTTGTCGTATTTGCCTTCGATGCTCCAGTCGTGTGGTAAATCCAATTGACGCCAGCCTTGTTGCACAATAAATACCGAATCTGCCGGCAGATCTTTCAGGCAAAATTCCCAGTTTTTGTCCATGGATATGGTTAAACGTTCCGCTTGCAAAGAACTGCATACAAGCGCCAACATCAACAACCCAAGCATTCGTTTTAATCTGTTCATTGTTCTGTATTATTTTTCTTGTATTAATCGTTTGAATTCTTCTGCCACAATGGCAGCGTTCATTTTGGCTCCCAACTCGGAGGTATGGGTATGGTCTCCGTAATACAAAGTATTGACAAAGTTTTTGCCCAAAACGTCGTACTTGTCGCAAATCAATTTGTTTAAATCGATAAAATAGGCGCCTTCTATGCTCTCGGCTGCCTGTTGGGCCCAAAGGGCGTAGGTATCATCGTTACGGCCCACTTTGCCGTCTTGCCAAATATTGCGGGGAATCAGGCTGCAAACCACCGGAACAGCCTTTTTGTCGAGAACATCCTGAATGTAACGACGCATATACCAACCGTAAGTATGTACCAAAATGGTATCGCCGGTGCTTTCCATCACAAAAGACTCAGCCTGGTCGCCGTTGCCTTTGAGGGTGGCCCGGGCACGGCCACGGTGGGGTTCACCCCCGTCGTTGTGTCCGAATTGCATCAGTACGTAATCTCCTTCCTCTACCACATCGAGCACTCTTTGCCATAGACCTTCTTCAATAAAAGTCCTGCTGCTACGGCCACCCAGGGCGTGATTCTCGACCGAGAAGGAATCGGGATTCAAAAAGTCTCCCAAAAAGTTGCCCCAACCCCATTGTCCGTTGCGGCCGCTGCCGTCGGAATTGCGCACAGTGGAATCACCAATGGTAAAAACCACCGGCCGCCGGCCTCTGCGGCTGTAACCGGGCACTTTAAGTCCGTGATTGTTTTCGATTCTTTCTTCGAAAATGGGAGCCGTGGTGTTGAAGTGATGAGTATAAAACTGTACGGCCGAATCGTTCATTTTGGGATGAAAGTTCTCCAACAGCCTCAACACCTCGGCACCGGCCAACAAAACGGGGCCGTAACCGTGAGCCGCGTAGGGACTGACGGGTCTGTGGGCATAAAAAGCAGGGTCAAAAGCCATGCCGGTTCCAACGCAGGTGCCCTGCACCATGCCCTGCGCATCCACTTTTGCTGCGACGGCATTCCAGGCCAGCAAAACGGCCGGGCCGTAAGCCTGCGCGTCTACCCAGCCCCGGTTGATGGCTTTGGCAAAGGCATAACAAAATATGGCCGAAGCCGAAGTCTCCAGATAAGTATCGTTCCTGTCGAGCAGTTGATGCCACAAACCTTCGGGAGACTGCAGTGCCGCCAAGGCCTTGATCTGAGCTCTGAGCATATCCAAAAGATAGGCCCGCTGAGGGTGTGATTCAGGCAAAACCTCCAGTATCTCGACCAGAGTCATCAAAGCCCAGCCGTTGGCTCTGCCCCAAAAAAAATCGGGATGACTGTCCATGCCTTGTACCCAGGCATGCCTGAATAAACCTTGCCCGGGCACAAACATTTTTTCGGCAAAAAGTTTAAACTGACGGCAAGCCTCGTCGTAATAACGCCTGTCGGAGCCGTATCTGCCCATTTGCACCAAAGCAGGCAGACTCATAAACAAATCGTCGAGCCAGACTGAATTGAAAAAAGGGCGGTTGCGCGACAAGGTTCCGTCGGATAGACGGGACTGCTTGCGCATGATATAATCGACGTAGTTGTTTATCAAAGGCTTCAGGTCGGTATCCGGCATAAGTGGAGCTGCCTTTATCATGGCAGCACACATGGAGCCGCAATCGTCGAGCGCGGCGGGCTGAAGCATTTGTCTCATCTGGCTGTCCATCGGCCGGCCGGCTTCCATCTGTTGCCTAAAATAAGGAGCCGTTTCGGCCAGAAAACGGAAACGATCCAGCGTATAATCAGTAAAACGCTGATTACTCAAGGCTTGTCCGGCCGACAACATACCCATATAAGTGACTCCCCATTCGTAACTGGCCAATCGAAAGGCGCCCTGCTGCAGCCTGGCGTCCGCATCAATCCGGCTGTAATCGCTCAGGACCTGCTGAGTTTTGCCATCCAGCACTTGCGTCGGTGTGGATTCTTCGAGAAATACGAGTACGCGTTCCAGCACCGACTGAATGTCTTTCTGTTGCGGAATGCCGTAAGGAAACTTGTAATCGGCTTGCAATAAATGCAAAGGAGTGTTGAAGTCGTTCTGGACTGTTTTGCGACTTTTAGCCTGAACTTGAAGCACCGGGCTCAATACAAAAAAACAAGTGATAAGATAAGGCAAAGTCTGCCTGTTAAAAATGATTTTTTTCATGGCGTGTTTCTTGATGTTTACAAAAATAGCTTATCCGGCGCGTAGATGTATGCTTAATTTGATATTTTATTTGTTAAAACTGAGCCTCTAAGCGGCAATTTTGAGTACTTTTGAGTTCTCTAGCTCCTGTCTATGAAAAGACTTCTCCTGTTTTGCGTTGTATTATTGACGTTATCCGGTTGTCGTAACCCACAAGCCGGCCTGTTATTCACCAAGGAGGCTCCGGATATTTTCCCCGATTATCAATTTGTACATATTCCCTGGAATATTGCTCCGCTGAATTTTATTATCAATAACCAGGGCAACAAAGCGATTGTCCTGATCGAAGGACCGGAGACAACGCTTCGGGTAAAGAGCGACAGGAAAGTGCAATTTCCCCTGCGAAAATGGAAAAAATTCCTGTTGAAAAACAAAGGAAAAACCCTGGAGGTAAAACTACGCTTGAAACAGAAGAAAAGCTGGGTAGAATACCCTGCTTTTGAATGGTATGTCACCCGGGAGGCTGTAGATCCTTACCTGGTGTATCAACGCATACGGCCCACCTCGACTGTGTGGGCCAATCAGGGCATTTACCAACGCAATCTGGAGAATTTCGACGAAGATTGCCTGTTGGACAACAGTTTTACCGACGCCGACGGCCTGAATACTTTTGCCTTCTGTGCCGGTCGTCCCGATCGACTGCTTTTTCATAAACGAAGGCCCTCGGCACAAACTTACTTGTTGGTGAATGGAGAAAAAACAGAGCTCAGTCAACAAAGCTTCAACCTCATGGCCCATCCGTCCTGGCATCCCTCCGGCCAGTTTGTGGCCTTTGCCATCAATCATTCCGATCTTCCCTTTTACGGAAACATCGGTTTGCCCGCACAACTGTACAATCCTGCTTCCGATATTTTAGTTTATGATGTGGTAAACAAACAGTTAATCACCGGATCTGAGCTGATTTCCAAGGATAGTTACGAGACTTTTCCGGCATTTTCGGCCGACGGCAGGAGCCTGTATTTTTGTACGGCAACCCAAACGGAATCAACACAAAAGGGAGACATTAGTTACGACCTCTGCCGTCTGGATTTCTATCCCGAAGACAGGCGCTTTGGCAGCCGGGTAGATACCCTGGTCAGGGCCGAACGCATAGGCAGAAGTATTTCCTTCCCCAAGCCTTCTCCCGACGGACGTTTTATCTTGCTGACCCTGCATTCCGGCGGCCGTTTCAATCTCTGGGGGCAAGACAGTGATTTGTTTTATTATTTGTTGAAGGACGAACTGCACGGAGTAAAATCCTGCTACGCCAGCAACAGCCAGTACGCCGAGGATTATGCTTCCTGGTCGTCCAACGGAGCCTGGTTTGTATTTGGCAGCCGCAGGCTGAATGGCCTGAGTTCTCAGTTGTATCTCAGCTATATAGACGAAAAAGAACGACCTCGTAAGGCAGTATTATTGCCCATAAAAGATCCGGACTCCTACCGGAACCCGGATCAAATCTCTTGTCACCTTCCGGAACTCCTGCTCCGAAAAGCTTTCCGTATGGAATAAATCTATTCTTCAGCTATCACCAGCACATTGAAGGATTGGGCTTTGACTTCAAACTCGAAAACATTTCCTGTCAGCTTAAAGCTGGCTTCGCCCGGTACGATATTGAAGGGCTCGTCCAAAGTATTAACCACATTCAGGTCGTTGGCTTGCATCGTAATCCACTTGGCGTCGGGATTGAATTTTTTCAGGCCGGACAGTTCAATCTTCATGCGCTGCGGCTGATTGCTACTATTACCGATCTTAAGTATAATTTCTTTTTTACCGGCGTCTCTGACAGCACTGGCATAAAGGTTGTTTTGGCCGCTCAAGGCTTCCTTGCCGCTGGCAGAGCGCAAGACTCCGGTGCCTTTGTAGTGGCCGTATAATTGTTGCACATACCAGTTGGGAGTTTTAACGCTGCGTAAATTATCGAACCAGATCAAATCGGGATTCCATTGCCAGGCATCCACATGAGCAAACAGGGGAGCATAAGTGGCCAGTCTGACCACATCGGCATTGCGTTCCAGTCCGGTCATAAAACAGGCTTCGGACAAGGCGGAGCGAAAATTGTTGGCTTTGCCCCGGGGATGATCGTGCGAGGCATATTCGCCGGCAAAAACTTTGGGACCTTTGCGGTCGTATTTATCGTAACGGGAAGCATTGGCAAAAAACCAATTGGGGTCTTTGTAATAATGCTCATCTACCAAATCAACTTTGAGGCGTTTCATTTCGGGCCATAAGTAGTCGAATTGTTCACCCTCGGCAGAGGGACCCGAGCTACCTATGATCTGAATATCGGGATATGCCTGACGTATGGCTTTTACAAAGACTTCGAGTCTTTCGGGAAATTCCGGTCCCCATTGCTCGTTGCCTATGCCCAAATACTTCATATTGAAGGATTCGGGATGTCCCATATCGGCCCTTAATTTACCCCATTCGCTGTCGGCCGGGCCGTTGGCAAATTCAATCAGGTCGAGGGCATCCTGCACATAAGGGTCTAACTCTTCTACGGGCACATGAGCGCTCATATCGTTGTTCTGGAACTGACAGGCCAGGCCTACGCTCAATACCGGCAGCGGTTCTGCACCCATATCTTCGGCCAGTTGAAAGAATTCAAAAAAGCCCAGACCGTAGGATTGGAAATAATCCGGGAAAAAGCGATTGGTAAACGTATAATGCCAGCGGTTTTCGTTCAGGGGACGATTTTCGACCGGTCCTACCGAGTTTTTCCAATTGTAACGGGTATCCAGATCGGTGCCTTCGACTATGCAACCTCCGGGGAAACGGAAAACGCCGGGTTTAAGATCGGCCAAAGCCTGAGCCAGGTCTTTGCGCAAGCCGTTTTCCCTGTCCATCCAGGTGTCTTTGGGGAAAAGCGAAATATGTTCCAGGTCTACAGAGCCCCGGCTACGGGAATCGAGAAAAATGCGAAGCAGAGCTTTGGGTTCAGTTCTCGAAGCGGTGATTTCTATCGAATACTTTTGCCATTCTCTGGAATCGATGCTCAGATTCCTTCTGTCCATAATGTTGTTTTGTGCATCAATAAATTCAATGCGTATGGTCTGAGATCTTCCGTCGATTGATCTGGCCCAAACCGAAAAGCGATAGGTGGCGCCTTCTTTGAGGCCTATACCCCTGAAACCCTCGTTTTCTAGCCCGGTATGTTTGTGTCCGTGCCCCGAAGGAGACAAACGTACATAATGAGGATTGCGCTCAAAGGGAGCATCGATGCTCCTCAGCTCCACTTTGCCAAAGGTTTTCCAACCCATAAGGTTTTGAGGAAATTCGAAGGAACGGTTTTTTATCAATTCGGCATACAAGCCCCCGTCTGCTCCAAAGTTGATGTCTTCGAAGAAAATGCCGTACATGTCGGGGTTAATATCGGAAACCGTCTTGTTGGTCTGCACTTTCCACTCTACAAGATCATTCTGTGCCTGTAGCGCCGGTAAGAACAGCGAAACGGCCACTATCAAAAAAATTTTTTTCATAAAGAAACGATTAAACGAATTATACAATTTTTACTTCACGTCAAAGATAAAGCTATTTTTTATTTATTAAAGGAATCAATCGAGGGGTCTGGAGTAATCCCGAAGGCTGCACAGGCCATACATCGAAAGTGATGGGCTTGTAAAATACGCTCACTATGTTGATGTCTTTGAATATGCGCCAGTTTACACCCCGCCGGTCGTAATCTGCAATAAGATTGGCAGGCATGTTGGTAACGGCAATTTCGATGGTGTTTTTCTTGCCGGGAATCAGAAACTCGCCCAGTCTGATCTCGTAGGGCACGCACCACACCATTCCGGCATCTTTGCCGTTCACGCGTATCCTTGCACTTTCGGCTAAGGAGCCGAAATCGAGCAACCAGTCGTCGGCGTCCGCTTTGGGTAACTTGAATTCCAGTTTATAAACCCCGGTACCGGCATAGGTGTCGGCTCCTTCCACCTGCAGTTCTGTCCAGGCTTGAGGCTGGCCTTTCATTTTGAATTGTCCGGGAATAAGAGGCTGGCCCTCTGTAAATTCAAAGCTCCAGTTGCCCAGCAGGGGCAGCGCCTCCTGATTTTTTTGTTCTTTCCGGCAACCGTAATTGAGCGTACTTGGCTCGTAAATGGGATAGGTTGCTCCCGGCAAGTTGCCTTGATCAAAAGTACGGACGATCAGGGATTGTCCGGGTTTGATTTGCAAATAAACCTCGGCCTGATCTCTCTGGCCCCTGCGCAGGGGAGCCGGGGCTTTTTGGCCGGTCAGAGGATCAAAAAACATCACCGAAGAGGCGGGCTTGGCCAGGGGCACCCAGGCATCGACCAGGCGATTGTGCTGCATGGCCACAAAATAAACATAACCGTCTTCGTAACGGCGTCTGATATAATCCAACCCCTGAACGGATCTCATTTCTTCGGGCTCGATACCGGAAACTTTCATAAGCTCTGTCAAATCTGAAGCCACCGTCAGCATTCCCTGACCGTAAGTCACCGACTGCTGATTTTTCGGATCGTTTTTCAGGCCGGTTTCTTTCCATAATTGACGAAGTTCCTCTCGCCTTTCAGCGGCGGCGTGCAGACCCGGCACTTCTTGAGGCAAACTGCCCAAGAACATAACATTAGCTCCCTGGTGGGCTAAATTGAGCAAATGACGTAAGGTGGCCGGAGGTATTACCCGACAATGCGGCACCAATATTGCCTTATATTGCGCACCGGGCGTTTGCAGGCTGCCATCGGCAAATCCTGTCTCCAACAATTGTCTGTCGGAAATATAATCCATATCGTAACCGGCCTCCCGCAGCTTATAAACCAAGCCGTTGAATTCGGGCAGTTTGTCGGAAATACTGTGAATAACGAAGGTTAGGTAATTTGACTGACGGTAGTTTTGCCAAATGTCGTAAATGGGTAAATACAACAAAAGTTCATTGTCGGGTTTGCCTTCTTGCATAAAGGATTGAACTCTGGTTATGTAGTCGTTCAAAGCCGGCATATCCCTGAAAATGGTATTGTTGGGGTTCACCAGTATGGAAGCATAAAACAGCCAGCCCGGCCAGGCCGCCTCTTTGGGCGTATATGGCGTGCCGTGGTAAAACACCCGGTTGATACCATTCAGAAACAATTGGTCCATTTCGGGCTTGATCAGGGCCAGCGAAGTTCTGAAATGTTCGGTCAGCCAGGTCATACTTTCGGATGAAGTGTAGTTTTTCCCGCTGACATGGGCGGCAGATGAAGCGTATTTGAGAGTGGCCGGATTGCCGTCGTTACGGCGTATCTCTTCGTCTACCCGCAAATTGGGCAGGTCAAAGTTGGTACAACCGAAAGACTCGCATTCGGGAATATCCATGGCGGCATAGAGATCCAGCAGATTTCCCGGTGAACCGTGGGCCTGATTCCGGGTTTGACTGCCGCGTTCATGAGCCCATTCCGTCCAGGGAATAGTGAAATTTTCCAGCAACATATCCGAAATAGTCTCCCTGTAGTCGCAAACGACCCTGGCAATAACTTCAGAGTCGCCTTCGCCCAGCAATTCCGGCAGATATAAGCGTAAATCGTAGGATCTTCGCTTCATAAATTCCTCCAGTAATTGTTCCGACCAGTCGGCCCCGTACACTTCGTAGGAATCGTTAAAGAAACTGCTGGGCCAAGCGGCATCGGATTGTTCAAAAGCCCGGTCAAACTTCTTCAAGTAATGATCGAGAGCCTCTTTCGACAGGTGATTCATGACCAGGCCTTCTCCTCCGGGAGCCGAACGCTTGACCTGTTGCAGGGTCTTGCCGCAATAAAGGGCAATGAGTTCGCCTTTTTTCCCGGCGGGCAATTCCAGTATATTATCTTTTACTCCCTCTATGGGCAGAATTTCTCGACTACCGTCGGCCGACACAAACAACAATGCCTGCAATTGAGCATGAGGCCGCTGCCGGTTGTCCTTCACTTGGAGATTAATGCTTTGTGTGGGAGCAGATTTGGAACCGGCAGAAGGAGAAACGGATATACCTTCGAGCTCGTAACGCTGTATCAGCTGACGACTGGCCGCATAAGCAGGATCTATTTCGGGCCCTCCGAAGGGCCAGCCGGTACCTCCGTTCATATCCACTATCATCTCCAGGCGGGCGGCCTGGTCTTGCACATGCTTGAGCATCTCCATCCAGCGGGGCGACAGATAGGGAATATCGCGGGCTTCTTCGCCCTGTACACCATAAATGGGGGTGATTTCCACACTGCCTATACCTGCCTGATGCAAATAGTGCAAATTCCAGTCCAGATTCTCCTTGTCCACGGCGCTGCCCAACCACCACCAACGGGTTCCGGGCTTATATTCGGGACGAATTGCGGGCCATTCTGTGGCCGCAGCGGCAGGCGCAATGGAGGTGGTCGCGACAGCAGAACCGGCCGGAGCAGCCGGTGCGACAGATGTGGTCCGCGCCGCGGGAGTAGCCGGTGCAGCCGGTGCAACAGATGTGGTTCTCACCGCGGGAGCAGCCGGAGAAGCTGCCTGCAGGGCACTTGTTTCAATAGAAACCTTGCCGTACAACAACAGTACGGCCACTAAGCAAAAAGCTGTTTTTCTCATGATATTCCTCTTTACTTACCACGGAGGGTAAAAATGTACTTTTACAAAAATAAGCTTTTCTACTGTCAGTCCAGGAGCTTTTTGATATTTTTACATTTAAATTCACAACTGCGGCCACGCAACCCGGGAAATTGGGTTATAATCTCTGAGATCAAAAAATTTTACAGAATAATTCTGCTCAAGAAACAGAACGCATTGCTCGATAACATGCTTCTCTCAGGAAAATATTGCTTAATAACAGACTTCCCACAATGAAGCCTGAACTTTAAATTTTCGACTTTAGGTCCAAATTCAGCGTGAGCAGCTTACCATCTCGTTCCAACACAACTCGCAGAGTTCTTTTTCTACTTTGTTCAAAATAGCCTCTCAATTCCGACAAACTCATGGCATAAGCATTATCGCCTTCTACCTGGCGAATAACATCGCCCGGCAAGATCCCTGCTTGTGCCGCCGGGGAATCGGGCCACACCCCGGCAACCTCATACCTGGGCAAACCTCTGATGCTCTGAATAAGCTCCAGTCCGGCCACATTGTAGCTGAATTTCTTTTTAAAATGGCTGTTGGGGTGTAAATGCAGTTGTCTGCCCCCGACATCGATAAAAAGAGTGAAGCGGCTCAACAACTGATTGCCGACGGTGCCGTCTCTGCCCGTATGGATAACCAAATCGGAAATACAGGCCGAATCGGGAAAAACCACCACCGGATTTGAAAGGCAAAAATCGCCCAGACATACGGTGGGAATTCTGGCCAGATATCCCGTTACTTCGCCACTGATGCCTTCGCCTATACGCCCGTAAACCTTCTTTTCGGGTATAGGCACCACATCGCTTCCAATGGTTCTAAGCCAAGCACAAAGGCCAGCCCCCGTATCGAGAAGCATTTTTAGTTGATATTCTTTGGCATTGTCTTTGACTTTTAACGGCACATAGAGCTTCTGCTGTTCTATGGTCAGGGGCAGACTCTTGTATTTTCGGGGTAATTTGAAATCTTCTTTGAGATAAAAAATTAAGCGCTGTGCAACAAAATCAATCTGCACCACGTAATCTTCTAGTAAATCGGCGCCCAGCAAACCATTGATTGGGCTACCGATTCGCCGGCTCAGTTCCAATACGTCTTCATGCAAAAGAACTATCGTTTTCTTTTCGAAAGTCAATTTTTTCCCTAATTGGATACTGTTGTTTTCGCTGACGTAGGCAAATATAAGATCGCCCCCTCCCAGTCCCTGAACATAGCGTTCTTCGTTGATTACCAGCGACAAACTGTCGTTGGTATGCCACTCGGTGAGGATGGTGTTGCGTATGCCCGTATCCAAAATAAAATGCAGGCCCGAAGATTCGTTGATCTTGGCTTTGACCACTATATAACTGCCCAGCATAGTAAAAGGAACTCTGGCAATGCTTTTGTTTTGAGCGTTCCCTAAAGGGGCCGTTGTCAACAGCAGGATAATTGAAATGCAAGCCCAAGGCCTCATGGTGGATTTTTTATCGAAGATATTTATTTTCATTCAATAAATGAATCTCATCTTCATCCCGTGAAAAAAATCCTTTCCGGAAACGGTATATCCGTACGGCTCTTCTTCATCTCATCTCCATCCCCGCGAAAAAGTCCCCGGCATAGAGAAGTTCCCGGACTGTTAATAATAAAGAACTCCCGGCTTATGAACAATGGTGGACTCCCACCTATCAACAATGGGGAAGTCCCGGCCTATAAATTACGATAGGAATAGTTTATTGAATCGGGGCCGATACTTACAATCAAATACGAGGGAGTAGGATATGAATCTCTCAGGGCATCCAGGGTGATAAAGAGGGTATTTCCGAATACGGCAGTATGACTTTTGTGATCGTGTCCGCTGATGACCAGATCCACCCTGTGTTTGAGGCATAATTCCAACAAAACCTCCAATTCTTCCACATAGGGATTGGTGGCCAACATTCTGCGCAGCCTGACCCAATTGTTGTGATTAACCAATACATAATAGCGGTGTTGAGGACGCTCGTAAAGCAGCAATTCCTTTAACCATTCCAGTTGCAAGGCTCCCAAAGTTCCGCCCGCATTGTCCAAACAGATATACAAGTCACTGGTCTGTGAAGTTTTAATACTGAAACTGTAAACCGACGATCCGAATAAAAGTCGATATTGTTTCCAGCCCCCGAAATAGAGGTCATGATTGCCCGGTATCGGGAAAAGCGGCAATGAATCCTGAGGCGGCAAAACGGCATACAGTTCATGATAATCGTTGGCATTTCCGGTAGTCAGGTCACCTGCCATAAAAACCGCTATGGGTTGCTGCAACAAAGCCTGCTCTAAAAACAAGCCGAGATTGTTGGTTTTACCTGCGTGAATATCGGAAACGGCATAAAACTCGTATTCTTCTTCGGAGCTGACCAATGTCGGAAAAGGATGCTGATCATTCCAAGTCATAGATTGCTCAAAACGCTGATCTACAGATTCATACGAAACAAAAAAACCTCTGGGTTCAATCTGCAGACAAGCAGAAAGACACAGGCCCATACAGCACAAGCTTAATCTCAGAATGCAGGAGTCCATATAAATCCTGTTCTAGCAAAATAACCAAAATAATGGGCACTCATATTAAGTGCTCCTGCCGGTTTATACCAATTTTCGAGATAAAGTTTCATGGTAGAACTAACGTATGTCTCAGCCCTAAGGCTCAACATAGGGTTGGTTTCCTGATTTATCAGAAAATAATCTCGGTTGGTCAGGCTCAAACTAATGTTCCAGGGCTTTTCGGGACTGTTTACGAAATAGGCAATGCGGTAAATCAAATTGAAGTTTTCGCGAATCACACGACCCTCCGTTTCGTAAGACAAAGCCTTCTCCCGGACACGATACGCCTTAAAATCCTGGCCCAAGTCAAATCGCCAATGTCTCTTCCTTATACCGACAGCCAGGCCCCAATTGGAAATGAACATCAGACTCGAAAAATTTCGATACAAATAAAATGTCTCCGCTTCAAGGGTTTGTTTCCCGACACAAAAGCAACGGCCGGCAACAAATTCGGCTGCCGAAAATACCCGGCTGGAGGGATGGATCAGTTGAAACTGTGCACCCGCCTTCAGAGCATATTTATCAAAACTGTAGGCGCTTACTAAGGCCGTTGAAATGTATAAGCCCTGCGACACATTGGTCTGCCCCAAATCGAGCAAATAATCCAGCTCAACCTGAGAATTGGCAGGATAACAACAAGCCATCATTAAAAGAATAAGGTAAAGGGCTTTGTAGGTGTTTTGCATTGGTATATTCTCAAAAAATATTAAGCAGAAATCACCCCCGAACCCAGCAATTCATCGCCCCAGTACCAAACGGCAAACTGTCCGGCCACGATGCTGCGCTGCTCTTCCTCGAAAGCAATATACAAAGCCTCTTCGAAACAATGCAAACGGGCCGGCTGTAAAGCCTGACGATAGCGGATACGCACCGAATAATCGGCAGACTCTCCCGTTTTCAATGCCAGGTCGGGCCTGAGCCAATGCACTTCCTGATGATTGATTCTGAGTGCTTTCCGGTACAAACCCGGATGATCTTCTCCCCTGCCCACAAAGACCAGGTTGTTTTCTACGTCGGTGGCCAAAACATAAAGCGGTTTTTCGGTTCCGCCTACATGCAAGCCTTTTCGCTGTCCTACGGTATAAAAATGAGCCCCCTGATGTTCGCCTACCAATACGCCATCGGAAGCACGATAAAAATACGGACGGGCTTGCTTTTTGATTCTTTCTTCCAGGTCCTCGGGATAAGAGCGATGGTAGGCTTTAAAATCGGCAGGCACCTCGAGTATCCGGCCCTTTTTACTGCCGAGTTTTTGTTGTAGAAAAACAGGCAAATCTATTTTGCCGACAAAGCAAATGCCCTGCGAATCCTTTTTTTGTGCCGAAGCCAGTCCCAGTTCCTCGGCCAGCTCACGCACTCTGCCTTTGTCGAGTTCTCCGATGGGGAAAACGGCTCGTGAGAGTTGCTTCTGGCTCAATTGACATAAAAAGTAAGATTGGTCTTTGTTTTTGTCCCGACCGGCCAACAGGCGATAATACACTTTACCATCGCCGGCTTTGACGCTGTCGCAGCGACAATAATGCCCGGTAGCAATCCTGTCGGCACCAAACTTCTGTGCAGTTTGCAAAAAAGCGTCAAACTTGATTTCCCTGTTGCAAAGCACGTCGGGATTGGGTGTCCTGCCCCTTGCGTACTCCTCGAACATATAGTCGACCACCTGACGACGATAAGTGTCGCTCAGATCAACCACATGAAAGGGTATCCCCAGTTTGCGGGCTACCAATTCGGCTATCAACACATCTTCTTCGTAGGGACAGGCTCCCGACAAAGTGCCGGTAGTGTCCTTCCAATTAATCATGTAAACGGCAATAACCTCATAGCCCTGCTCTTTGAGCAAGAAAGCGGCGACGCTCGAGTCAACGCCGCCGGACAAGCCAAGGACAATTTTTTCTTTCAATGCCGATGTGTTTTATCCGCTTTCAAAGCCCGATCAAACCGGCATAGGAATCAGACCACGGATAAGAATCAATACCAAAAGCGCCAGGATGGCGTAAAGTTCCGGAAAAACGGCCAAGACCATGGTCATACCAAACACATTATGACCCGAACCTATGGCTGTGATACCGTTGGCACAAACATCGGCCTGACGTATAGCCGAAATCAAACCGGACAATCCCAATCCCAGACAACCGCCAAAGATAGCTGCAGCAGCGTACCAGTTCATTCCCGGCAACAAATAGGAACTCATAAAGAAATAGCCGACAAAACCGTAAAGCCCCTGAGTGGAAGGCAAAGCAGACAAACCGATATAAGCTCCTGTTTGGTCGGGGTTCTTTTTTAAGGCTCCGATGACAGCGTTACCGCATATGGTTACACCAATGGCACTTCCCACACAAGTCAACCCGACCATCAATCCAATTCCGAGATAAGCAAATACAATAGGTTCCATAGTTTGAGTTTTAAATTTAGACGATAATATTCATTGTTTTAATAATTCCATTGAGAGTGATTTCAACTGGTTTGGGCCGATTTTCTAAAGGGATTGTAGGCTTTGCCCCCACCCTCGAAACCGGCATTCTTATAAAATTCCACAAAAGTGAGACGCAAGGGATGCACCAAAGCTCCTATGACGTTCAAGGCTATGTTCAAACCATGCCCCACCAACAAAATAAGCAGTACAGCTAACCAGCGTATCCAGCCGGGCATGGCTTCGGTCATTCCAAAGGCCATGGAATTGAATACAGATCCCAGAATACTGCCCGTCAGGCCCAAAGCAAATAAACGCACATAAGAAAGTGTGTCGCCCAGCAAACCGGAGGCCATATTGTATGTATCCCATATCGCGGACCCGACGTTGATGAAAACATTTTTGCCGGGAGAATTGTAAAACACAATTATCAGGACAGCCAGGCCCAGAAGACCGTATAAACCGTAAGTAAGAGGCACCGACAACGTCACTCCTAAAGCAGGCAAACCAAAAGTGACCATGGAGGCAATAAGCAGCACCACCCAAGCCAGATTAGACATAGCGTATTTAAATCCCAATTGTATGCTTATCTTAACCACATTGATGCACATGGCGTACAAAATTTGTACAACCCCTATCACAATCGACAAAATCATCAGCGGATGGTAGCCGCCAAACATGGCCCCGAAATTATTTTCGGTCAGAAAATACTGTTTTACTCCCTTAAGCCATGACCATTCGAGCGATTCCAGAGCTACTCCGAAAAAAGACCCGGTCAGTATGCCAACCAGCACGGTCGAAAATCCCAGGACCTGCGCCAAAGTGGCAAATAACCTGGTGTTTTCGCCCAATTTTGGTTTGATCAGAGTTGCGGCCAGCAGAATCAACAAACCATAGCCTCCGTCTCCCAGGCAAAGTCCGAAAAACAACATAAAAAAGGGAGCCAGCAAGGGGGTCAGATCCAATTCCGAATAATTTGGCAGGGAATACATTTCGGTTATGGGCTCAAAAAGCCGGGCAAAACGGTTGTTTTTGAGCAAAACAGGTATTTTGTCCTCTTGTTTCGGTTGTTCGGCAAGGTAATAAATGCCTTCGCGGCTGAGTAAGTCTTTGAGTTTATCTTCCCTATCGCAGGGCACAAAGCCTTCGAGTATCATTATCTTATCGCCCGCTGCTTTTTCTGTCCCAATCAAGACTTTGGAAAAATTAAACTGATCGCTGAGCAATTTATCCTGGTACAAAAGGGTTTGGTATTGGTTCAGGGCTTCGGTTTTGAGTTGATCTTCCAACTCCAGACGGCGAGCCTTTAAAGCGGACACTTCCAATTGGAGTTCGGAAAGCGACTTTTGCGGCCAGCGGAGATGTTCCGCATCGATTTGGGGTTGTTGCCCGTCGAAGCTGAACGTGATAAAATAAACGGCATTCCCGCTGTCGGCTATTTTCAGAGCGCGATATTGCTCCTCCCACTCGGGTTTGAAACCGCTTCTGGGACAAAAATAGAAATCGATACGGCAACCGGCTTCCCGGAGTTGCTCCAGACGTTGGGGATCGAAATCACCCCAAACCGACAGGTTGCTGATTTCACGGTTTAAGACCTGGATTTTGGTTTCCAACTGAGTTTGCTCATTCAGTATACCTTCAAAGCGACGGAGCAAATCTTCGCGGTTGGCCTTGGTATCAACAGAAGCCTGATCAAGTCCTTCGGGAAAACGCTGTTTGAGCAATTTCAGCAGATCGTTGATGCGCTTACGTTCTTCGAGCTTTTCGTACAACTCGCTGTGCTCTTCCACATGACCCAATTGCTTTTCGATCACATCGACCACGCCGATTTCCCTGAGGTTTTCGAGAAAATCTATGTAAATGGCATGATAGACCAAAAAGCTGTATTTCTTCATCGGAACAATCATAGACTTTCCTCCTGCTTTTGGGCATTTTGCCGTGTTTTTACTATTTTTTGCGAAGACTTGGATAAATTCTCTTCGTCTTCCATATAGCGTTTAATCTTTAATATGGCGTCCTGGTAACCGGGAATCTGAACTTTTTCGAATAAATTCACTTTTTGAGTGGTTTTTTTTCGGGCGTATTCCAACAATTGCAGCTTCCGAACGCTAAAGTCCTGTTCTATACCGGCTGTGGCCAATTTTTTGAGTAAATCCAATCCTCCGGCATACCATTTGGGAGCATGAAACATACTGTAGGGGGCGATTTCAAACAGCACCTCTTCCAGTACCGGAATTCGTACGCCGGCTACTTTTCGCACACCCAATTCAACATCTTTTACCTTGATAAGCTCAGCGTTAAATTCAGTCCACAGGGCGTGCATCTCCCTGTAGTTTTCGATGAGCATTTCAAGTTTTTTCTCCAACTCTCTGGTTTCGGCTTTGGCCTTCTTCACTTCAAGACGCAGGGCGCTTTCCTTGTTTTTGATGGTAGGAAGAGCTCTCTCACGGATCTTGAGTTGCTTTTCAAGATTCTGCAAGGACGTCTTGTTGTATTGATATTGAATAGCCATACTTTACGAAACTTTGGGCATATACTTGTTGACCAGGTCTTGTCTGATGTTGAGTTCTTCCACCCTGAAGTGGCCGGCCAGAATTTTCCAGGTGGTATCGAGCATCTCGGTGGTATCGATATTGACGTCGATGGCCAGTATTTGGGCTGAATACTCTTTGGCAAAATCCAGGCAGCGTTCGTCGTAATCGCTCAGGTCGAAACCGTTTTCCAGTTTGGTTTTGGCATTGGCGGCATCGGCAAACAAACGCACAGCGGCATTCATCAGCTGAGGATGGTCTTCGCGGGTCTTCTTGCCGATGACCAGTTGTTTGAGCCGGGACAAACTGCGGAAGGGATCCACAATAACTTTGCCCACATCGGTATCACGACGCAAAAACAACTGTCCTTCGGTGATATAACCGGTATTATCGGGAATGGCGTGCGTAATATCTCCTCCCGAAAGGGTGGTTACCGCAATAATGGTAATGGAACCTCCGTCGGGGAACTGTACCGCTTTTTCGTAAATCTTGGCCAGGTCGGAATACAGAGAACCTGGCATGGAATCTTTGGAAGGAATCTGGTCCATACGGTTGGATACGATCGAAAGCGCATCGGCATACAGGGTCATATCCGTAAGCAACACCAATACTTTTTCGTTCTTCTCCACGGCAAAATATTCGGCCGCCGTCAAAGCCATATCGGGTATCAGCAAACGTTCCACCGGAGGATCTTCGGTGGTATTGACAAAACTGATAATGTGGTCGAGCACCCCGGCGTTACTGAAAACATTTTTGAAGTACAGATAATCGTCGTTGGTCAGCCCCATGCCGCCCAAAATGATCTTGTCTGTCTGGGCTCTGAGGGCTACGTTGGCCATTACCTGATTATAGGGCTGGTCGGGGTCGGCGAAAAAAGGAATCTTTTGTCCGGAAACCAGGGTGTTGTTCAGGTCTATGCCGGCGATACCGGTGGCAATCAATTCGGAGGGTTGTTTGCGCCGTACCGGATTGACCGAAGGGCCGCCAATTTCGACTTCTTTGCCTTCGGGCACCGGCCCTCCGTCTATAGGATCGCCAAAGGCATTGAAAAAGCGACCGATGAGCTGATCGCCGACATTAAGGCTGGGTGCCTTGCCCATAAAGACTACTTCGGCGTTGGTGCGCAAACCTTCGGTGCCTCCGAAGACCTGCAAAGTAACTTCGTCTCCGATAATCTTCACCACTTGCGCCAATTTACCGTCGACAGTGGCCAATTCTTCGTTTCCGACATTGGCAGCTTTCAGGCTACAGGTGGCTTTGGTGATTTGGGTGATTTTGGTGTATATCTTTTGAAATGCTTTTGTTGCCATTATCCCGGATTTTATTGTGTTACTCGTTCTTTTAATATCGCTTCCAGCTCGGTCTCCAACTGCCTAAACGGCTCCGATTGAAACTCGGAATAGTTCATCTGGCGAAGTACGTGGATAACTCTCTTAAAATAATCCATCACCTCGGTAAAATTATCAAATTCGAAATTCAAACGGGTTATGCCCATCACCTTCTTGAGCATATATTGCTGACGCTCAATGGGACAAAGAGCATCGACCTTGTCAAAAGCATCCTGTTGCAAAATGACAAAATCGATCACTTCCGATTTCCAGTAAGTAATATGATAATCGAGGGGCACCCCGTCGTCTCCCAGAATATTGATTTGTTCCTGCACCTCCTTGCCTCTTTGCAGCAGGGTTTTCATTTCGTTGACCGTGGGAATCCATTCGTCCGACAAATTTTCGGCAATGTAGGCTTCAAATTCGGGGTATTCAATGTACTTGGAATACGAATCAATAGGATTGATGGCCGGATAACGTTTACGGTCGGCCCGGATTTGTTCCAGCGCAAAGAAACAACGTGCGGCTTTTTTAGTTCCTTCGGTCACCGGTTCCTTAAGGTTACCGCCTGCGGGCGAAACCGTACCGATAAAGGTGATGGATCCCGTCTGTCCGTTATTGAGGATAACATAGCCTGCACGCCCGTAAAAGGCTGAAATAATGGCGGAAAGGTCCATAGGGAAAGCGTCCTGTCCGGGCAATTCTTCCAGACGGTTGGACATTTCGCGGAGCGCCTGCGCCCAACGCGAGGTGGAGTCGGCCATCAACAACACTTTCAAACCCATGGAACGATAATACTCGGCTATGGTCATGGCGGTATACACCGAAGCTTCGCGGGCAGCCACAGGCATATTGGAAGTATTGGCCACGATAATGGTTCTTTCCGTCAGTTTGCGTCCGGTGTGGGGATCTTCCAGCCTGGGAAATTCGGTAAAGATTTCCACTACTTCGTTGGCTCTTTCCCCGCAAGCCGCCATAACCACTATGTCGGCCTCCGCCTGTTTGGAAATAGCGTGTTGCAGCACCGTTTTCCCGGTTCCGAAAGGTCCGGGAATGAAGCCGGTTCCGCCCTCGACTATAGGATTGGCAATGTCGATGATACGCACACCGGTTTCCAGCAGCCGGAAAGGCCTGGGTTTTTCTTTGTAAGCTTTGAGTGCTTTTTTTACCGGCCAGCGCTGTACCATGGTGACGGGTATTTCATTGCCGCCTTCGTCGAGCAAAACCGCGATGGTCTCTTTGATAGTATAACTGCCTTGGGGTACTATACTTTTGACGGTATAGCTGCCCTCCAGCACAAAGGGAACCATTATTTTGTGCGCTTGGAAATTTTCTTTGGTTTCGCCTAACCAGTCGGCAGCCCGAACCTTGTCTCCGGCATTAGCCAAAGGCTGAAACTCCCATAATTGCTTCTCATCCAGGGGTGAAGTATATTCGCCTCTGTTCAGAAAAATACCCTGCATTTTGTCGAGGTCGTTTTGCAGTCCGTCCAAATTGCGGGACAATAAGCCCGGACCCAACTGAACTTCGAGCATGTGGTTACTGAATTCAACCTCGAATCCCACTTTCAGGCCGCGGGTGCTTTCGAACACCTGAACATAAGCTTGCTGGCCGACCACCTTGATGACCTCGGCCATCAGCCTGGCCTCTTTGTGTAGAATATAACAAATTTCGTTTTGGCTCACCGGGCCATCTACCTGTACTATAACCAGGTTGGAAATGATCCCCTTGACTATTCCTTTTGTTGACATATCAGTGTTTTAGTAATTTACTTTATGTGTGCATCTGCCGGCATACGGACGCTGGTTCTGAGTGAGTTTACCAAGGAACGGAAACTTTCCTCCCCGCTTTTGGGATCGAGCGACAACCAACGTTCCAGGCTTTTCAACTTGATTAAAAAAACCAGCAAAACCTCGACCGAAAAATAATAATGGACACTGTGTTCATCCAGGTAATCCCATTTTAAACGGTCTATCATCTTTTCTCTCTCCAAGAGGTTTTCTTCGTCGGCAATAGCGAGCAAGCTGTCCATTTCCGAAAAAAGCTCAGAAACATTGAAATCGCGCACGGTAGATATCTTCAATGATTCTGCTATGGCGTTGTTTCCGATTATTTGCCCGGCAACAGGCAAACGATACTTGCGACAATTCAATGCCGTAAGAATATTGTTCATATTCAATTCAAACTCGAACCATTCCCTTACAAACTTATTGGGAGCTTGCCCGACGTAGTCGTAATAAAGCTCGGTCAAGCGTTTTTTTTCTTTACCGGCCTCGAGTTGTTCAGACTTCCATTCGCGCAGAAAAGTGAGGAAATAAGGCGGAATACCCTTAAGAGGAGCTCTTTCGTCGTAATCGAGCAATTCCATTTGTTCCTTGAGATCTTCGGGGCTTATCAGGCCCAGCGGATGAAATTCGGCTTCTTTGTTGTTGATCCAGGAAAGCAGATTCTCGTTGTCGTAATCCAGGCGGAACAAGCGGAGTAAATCCGCATCTCTGCCGGAAAAAGACCTCAACAATTCCTCTATAAAAGCGATGTACGTCAGCTGCAGTTTATTGTCATCCAAGGAAATGTCGGGAAAACCTGCTACCAGGTAATGGTATTGACTCATAACTAAAACAACATTTCCACCAGTTGTGGACGTAAAAATTCCTTGAAATAATTGATGAATTCTTCCTCTCCGAATTGAATTTTGTAAGAACCGTCTTTGGCGGTCAATATAAAGTGGGTATCCAGATTGTTTACTTGTTTTATTGTCAAACCTTTATCTAGAAGCTCTTTTGCTTTTGCCTTGAAAAAGTCGGTCAAAGCTTTGGCTTCGCTTGTTTGAATTTCGAGTTCTCCGTTTTCGGCCCAGTTTTTAACAAAAACCAATAATAAATTTTGCATAAACGTTTTATCGTTGCTGCTTGTTTGGATGGCCTCTCTCACTACTTTGTCGGTTAGTAAGTTGACAATTTCCGACTTTAAAGCATCCAGGGCCTGACGGGCGAACAATTGCAATTCGGCCTTGGTATTTTTATCCAATTCCTGTGCCTGTTTTTTGGCAGCTTCGATAATTTGAGCAGCCTCTTGCCGGGCAGCTGCAATAAGTTCGGATTTCTTTTTTTCGGCCTCGTCAATAAGCTGCTGGGCTTCTTTCCGGCCTTTTTCCACACCTTCCTGGAACAACTGATCGGTTAAGTCTTTTATCGAATTCATAAGATTGTTGAAATATGATTTAGAGCCACAATATTACTAATTTATTTACTGCACCGCAATGCAATTAAGTAAAAAACATTCTATGTATTGGCAAATTATAACATAAAAAAATCTCCCGGCTTTCTACCGGGAGGTTTTTTTACTTCTGTCGCCAACAAAACCGACAGAAATTAAAGATGATCAGGATACGAAATTTATTCTGCATCCGGGTAGGGCAAATACCAATTGGCCGGATCCATCATTTTGGCATAAACGGCAGTGTAATTGGTTTTATGCTTTTTGGCAATGGCTCCGGCAATGATGGAATAGTTGTTGTTATGCAGTGACATCCTCATCAAATCGTGGAAGCGGTTGCCCTGAAAGGCCGATTCCAAAGCGCATTCTTCGACAAGCACTTCTTCGACAAAAGCGACCGAATCCTGAAGGGTTTGCAAACTGCCCGGGAAAGTCACTTTCGACTTATTACCCTGCCCCCTGCTGCGGGTTCCGACATTCGAAGTAAAAACATCTGCACTGAATTCCTGCCAGGGCACGCCGGAATCTATCTCGTTAGGCTTTACGTAGGTTTGTATATTGGCTTTGCTCAAACCATAATTAATCGCTGCCAAAGCCAGACTGGGTTTATTCAACTGATTTACTGCTTCGGCATAACGTAAATACAATAAAGCATTACGCTGCAGATAAACAGCTTCTCCGTTGTATATGGTAATTCTGGGCTTATCGGAAATCTGAATGGTATTATCCTCTAAGCGTTCGGTGTATTCGTAAGATCCGCTTTCGCCTCTCAGGTCACCGGGAACAATAATGGTGGCTACTTCTTCCTCGCCGTACATATATACCTGGTTTTCGAATAGTTCCAAAGCATTGGCCGAAGGAGCAAGGGTATAATTGGTTTGTGTCATCAAAGCCAGAGACGATTCTTTGTAATCTCCGAACGAAGTGGAATTATAATAACCGATGGCAGCAGTAATCTCCGGCCCAAAACGTAATTTATCAAAAATAGCATGCCAATTGGGCGACACCAGGGGTGGCGTAACGGAACGCCAAGTTGATGTATACGTGGAGGTTACACTTCTGCCTTCGTCCAGGGCTAATTCAAAATATTTTGAAGCAGCCTTTGCGTATTCATTTTTCCATAAGTAGAGATCTGCCAACAGGAATCTGGCCGAAAGGAAATAATAGGTACTGTAGAAGCTGCTCCCAAAATCACCGTAATCCGGGTTTTGTACATATTGAATGCTTTCCAGATCAAGAATAAGAGAATCCAGAATAGCTTCCTTTTCCAGAACGGGATAAGAATCCAGGGCTTCTTCAATGGTAAGAATAGGCGTACTTAAGTAATAAGCTTTGCCGTAATTCAGGGCCAGTTGCATATAGGTCCAGGCCCGAATCACTTTAGCCTGGGCAAATTCAGGTAATAATATATTTTTCCCTCCCGACATCAAAGAAGTATCCAAATTGTTAATCAAATAATTGCAATGATTGATCACCTTGTAATAATCGTCGGCTTCGAGCCAGGGATTGTCTTTACCGGCTTCCAGATTGCTCAAAGCCCTGAGTTCAGACTCTGAATTTTCGGTCACATCCATAAGATCTGCCCTGAGTTCACCCAAAACGACATAACGATCGCCTAATAATTGTAGTTTAGTGAGCACTCCCATCATGGCATACATGGCATCCAGTTCGTCGTCGATAATATGGTCCTTTTCGGGAACAAAACGTTCTGAGTCCGTATCCAACATTTTTTCGCAGGAAGTAGTCAGCAAGGCGCCTAAACTCAGTAATAAAACCAATTTTGTTATGTATTTCATTGTACTGTCTTATTAGTATGATTACAAACCTATTTTTACCCCTATATAGAAGGAGGGACTCTGAGGAGTTAAACCTATGTCTATCCCCTGATAAAGGGCTCGACTGGAAATCGAAGTTTCCGGATCGGCCCCCAGGTATTTGGTGCCGGTCCATAAATTATTGGCCGAAGCCCATACCGTAAGATTTTGAACCATCGGAATACGGTAAGGCAACTCCCACGACAAACACAGTGTCTTTAACCTCAGATATGAGGCATCTTCGATCCAACGATCCGAAAAGCGGGCATTTCCTGCCGGATCGCCCCAAACAGCCTTAGGCATATTGGTGACGTCGTTTTCCGAACGCCAACGATTCAATACGGCAGTGGATTGATTGTGGACATCGCTCACCGATTCGAGTTGCCTGCGGATGAAATTGTACACATCGTTACCGTAGGAATAGTTGAACAAGATATCGAGATTGACTCCTTTGTAGCCTATACGGCTGCTCAAAGTACCCACAAAATCGGGGTTGGGGTTTCCTATAATCTGCTTGTCGTTTTCATCAATAACTCCATCGGCAACAAAATCTTCAAAGATAACATCACCGGCGCCAAAACTATAATCAATCAAATGAGTCACTTCGTCTCTGTTGACCAAACCATCGGCTTCGGCCTCTGCCTGAGTGCCGTAGACGCCTTCGGTTTTGTAGCCGTAGAAAACTCCGACAGGTTGGCCTACGGCTGTTAATATTTCAGCGCCGTAAGCCGTGGTGGAATAGTCTCCGTCGGCCAGCCTAAGCAATTCATTCTGATAATGTGCCAGCGAAGCCCCTACTTCCCAGCGGAATTTACCGATATTCAGCAAACGGGCGTTGGCTGAGAGTTCATAACCTTTGTTGGACAGTTCGCCGTCGTTGCTCCAGTAATAATCGAAACCGGCTATGGAAGGCAATTGTTTCAGTACCAACAAATCGGAAGTATTCGAGCTAAACAGATCGGCAGACAAAGAAAAGCGGTTGTTAAATAAGGAAAGGTCCACGCCGGCATTAGCTTTGGTTGTTGTTTCCCATTTAAGTTGAGGATTGCCGAGGTTGGCCAAAACCAGGGCTACTCCGCCACCCAAGTAATTCTCAGACGAGAAATAAGGATAGGTGACATAGTCCTCAATATCGTCGTTACCCGTCAAACCGTAACTTAACCTGAATTTGAGTAAATCGAGACCTTTAAGAGGAGCAAGGAAATCTTCCGAAGATGCGATCCAGGAAGCATTTACCGAGGGGAAAAGGCCCCAGCTGACACCAAACAAATCGAGGGCATTACCCTTCAGGTTGTAGCCAAAGCGCGAGGAAGCATCCATAGAGGCAGCCAGACCGGCAAAATATTTTTCATTGTAATTCCAACTTCCGCTCAAATACCAGGACAACTCTTTAGTCCGTTGATCTATACCATCGGTTACCCGATACTTCAGGTCCTTACTGATATTTACCAGGTTGTCTTCTCCGGTATTAAAACCTTTGATATAATCCATTCCCATCCTGTGGCCTATATAACGAAAGCCTCCTATAGCCTGCAAGTGATGCTTTTTAAATTGTTTGGTAAAAACAAGGCGGTTGTCGAGATTGGTTTGAATGCTGCGCATAGTCTGGCTTCGGGCCTCATTCTCTACGATGATATCCTTCATCACATAATCGGAGATACTGGGAGTCAGGTAATAGGGCGCTACGCCTTCTTCGGGTGTAAAATAAGATTCAAACAATTTATTCATACTGTATCCCAAAGTAGCCTTCCAAACCAGATTCTTATTAATTTCCCATGTCGGATAAGCCGATGCGATAAAACTGTTTTGAGTATTGATTTGCTGCGATTTCTTCAGTATGGCCTCGGGATTATTCACGCCCAATTCGTCGTAATCCTCGAACAAAGTGGAAATAATTCCCGTCATTTTTGCGTAGGAATAGGGATACAAGGCGGGAGCCTTGATGTAACTCAGTCCCGAAGGAGATGTCGGAGATATTATTCCATCGTTCTTCAGATCGTAACTTTGGTTGCTCAGGGCAAATTTGGTAGAAATGCTTATGTTGTCTCTCAATACGATATCCGAATTAAAGCGGGTACTGATTTGCTGCATACTGGTATTACGCACCAATCCCTGGTTGTTTCTGTAGTTCACAAAAATGGCGTACATTCCCACTTCGTCACCCCCGGTGGCAGCCAGAGAATAACTCTGACTTACGGCGTCGCGGTAAACAAAATCCTTCCAGGCGGTGTTATTGTGATTCTGTTTGTAGTAAAGGAAAGTGGGATTATCGTTGAAAAACTTCATTTTGTCCAATCTTGCCGCGTCGTAGTCGGGATGATCCTTTAAAATATCGCTGACCAAAAGACGATGCTGCTCGGCATCCATAACAGGAATCGTTTGCGGTTTGGAGCGCACTCCCCCATTTATATTGGCTGTGATATGAGTTACCATATCTTTGCTTCGCCTGGTTTCTATCATCACTACGCCGTTGGCAGCCTTGGCCCCGTACAGCGAGACGGCATCTTTAATTACGGTAATGCTTTCTACTTCTCTAAGATCTATATGTGTTAAGGGATTGGAGAAAAAACCATCGTGTACCGAGGCCTGATCGTCGAAATTTTGCAACATTACCCCGTCCAAGATAAACAAGGGTTTAGCATTCACATTCAGCGTATTGATTCCTCTGAGAAACATAGCGGCACCTACGCCGGGCATGCCTGAATGTGTAACCGAACGTATGGTTCCAAATTTCGATTGCAGAACACTTTCGACGGATTCCATGGGGTTGGTCAGGTCAATTTCTTCCATGGTAACAACCGCCGCTCCTTCTTTATTGATGAACTCGTCCAATTCAGCCTTTTTAGGTTTACTTCCCAGGGCTTTTCCAAATTGATCGCTCGACAAAGTGAAGTTCATAACAGCCTGACCTCTGTGAGGAACCTCACGGGTATCGTAACCCGGAGCAGTAACAATAATAGTGGGTTTAAGTTCTCCTATCACCTGAAGTTTAAAAAGGCCTTCCTCGTTGGTAAATGCGGAAGATTTTCCCATTTTGATCGTAGCCGCATTTATAGGCTCACCGGTAGCATCGTCTGTGATCTTGCCCTCTATAAAAACTTGCGACTTGACCGGTTTAATTTCGCTTTGTTGCGCAGCAAGACCCGTACTTCCCAATAAAAGAATTACCGCCAAGGCTAAACGACAAACACGAGATTTAAAATCATTTTTCATAGTGTAAAGCTTCTTTTATAGATTAGTAAACGGGTTCAAGTATAATACAGTCTATCAGCATATCGCGGGTGAACTTCTTGGATTCAAATTCCGCATTGGTAACAATGTTGGTCAGAGTAATCCGCACCGTAGTAAGTTCTTCCTCGTAATTACAAAAGTTGAAGCGAAAAGGATCGGGTACCCCGGCGGCGGTCTGCGTGACAAGCATCTTGGTCATTTCACGTGGATTGGTCACGTACAGTGCGGGACGACTATAAGTTCTGGAAGTGGAATTACCGCTGGCACTCAAATACTCAATGGTATAACGTATTTTGGTCGGCAATAATTCTGCCGTATCCTTATTCTTGTTGTTCACGTTGGGCGGCACAAACACACAATAAATATTGTATGCGGTACTAAGGGTGTTGGGAATATCAAAAGTAACGATCGGCTGAGCACTGGCAGAGATGGGGCTTACTTCAATATATCCCGAATTGGATATGGCGGTATCGAGCCATGAACGCAAAGAGTTACGGTTATTTAATTGGCAACGATCGTGTATACGTCCGCGAACATGTTCGGCCTCCACCACTATGGGTTTACACCAGACATCGGTGGAATAATTCAGTTTTGGAGTGATGAAACATCTTCCGTTGCTCATAGTGGAATCGGTCGCAGAAGCAAAAAGTAAGGCGGGATCCCTGAAAACATGTCCGCCGGTAGAAACCAGAGTGTCACTTGCCAATAGTTCATCTCTTGTCATATTTCCCCTAAAAATCAAATCTTTTGCTATAACGAATTTGGTTATTGAGCTTTGATTTAAATCGGCCTCAGCCTTTAAAACAGTGTCTGTTGAAACAGAACCGGAATACTTGAAATAGGTACTGATCGTATCGTAAGCTTCGGTCCAGGCCTGATTGTCGGGAAAGAGCATGGTGTACAGGCTGTCTTCGTGATTCAGATTTCCCAGATAATCGAATAGTTCATTGGAATAAATAATGATAGAGTCGTAAAGAATCTGTCCCTGATCGTTTGTTCCGATAATTAAACTGTTTCTTTCGTCAAAAAAGTATTCTTCGAAAGAATACATAAAATCCCGCAGGGAATCGACATTGGCGGCGCTACTCAGGTATTCCCAAACATTAGGATAATAGGTCACCATTCCGTCGATAACGTGCAAAATACCGTTGCCCACCGCGAGATCCTCTTTGAGTAGTTTCCTGTCGCCAAAAACAAGCCCCTCCTCTTTTTGTATAAAATGAACGTTCTTTCCGTTCAACATACTGACTGCCACATTTTGCACTCCGGAACTGGGGTAGGAAAAACGAGCAATATGATTGCGAACAATTTTGTTGACATCGTCCATATCGCTGGTATCAACGCTTGCCAAAGCGTCATTATCGGGGGCCCATACCGTATACGCCTGATTGGCCGACAACACTTTGTCGTAGCCTGATTTTTTGAGCATAGAGGCAAAAAGGCTCAAATCGGACTGTTCATTAATGAGCTCCATCAATTTCTTTTCTAATAAAGCCTCGTTTTGCGTCTTGTAATGATCTTCCCAGGACTGATGGCAAGAATAAAGTATCAAGGCCAAGACTGTAAACAAAACGGTTTTAGTTAAATGCTTCATATTGAGTATATTTATTAATCGTATTGGTTAAGCATTAATTCTTGGCAGAGGTCTCTTCCAATTGATAGAAAGGGTTTTGCTCCAATAATTCGTTACTTAAAATTTCATCCTGCAAAATCGGAAAATACAAGGCATCCATTTTGGACATCTTACTTACGGCCAAAATTTCAGCTCCTGCTTCCATATTGAATTTACGGCGTACTATGGTGGTCAGTTTGAAAATCGGTTCTCCTTTGTTGACCATTCTGACCAAGTCAAACCAACGCTTTCCCTCGAACATGAATTCCCGTTGACGTTCCAGCAACACCAGTTCGCGCATGGCTTCCACACTGCCGTAATCGACTATACTCAGCGAATCGGTCAGAGAGGGATTGGCGCGCATATAGGTTTTGTTAACCAGCGAAAGGGCCTGTTTCAAATGGGCTTCACCCAACTCATTCAGCGCCTCGGCCTCCATAAGATAAATATCCGATAAGCGATAAAGTATAAAATTACTGGTAGTGCCCCTAATAGAATAAGAAAAAATGTTGTTGTCGTATTGTTCGGGTTGAGTTCCCACGTACTTATTAATGAAGAGATAGCCGCCTGAACCCACACCCCGGACAAAACTCAGCCATCGTACATCGGTTATCTTAAAGGGAGCCGACATACTGCCGTAGGAATAATCCAAAGATTTTGAGGGAGCCGACAAGTCGCTGTTGGAGGCACCACTTGAACCTCCTCCGTATAATTTATTCAAAGCGGAGTTTGTTATTCCGTCGTCCGCAAATTGCAATTCCAATATACTTTCGGAGGAATTTCCCCGATTGAAGACCTCGGTATACATGAAATCGGCATCTATCAACCTCAACTGGCTGGCAAGGGGTAAGAGGGCATTCTCGCGGTGAAATTCCCGGCAAATATCCACACATTCCTGATAACGTCCCTGCCACAGATAGATATCGGCCATCAGGGCCCTGATGGATTGCCTGGTAAAACGCCCCTTATTGTGTTTGACGTTGCTCACACCATAATTGTTTTGAGCATAGGTTTTGGCTTCTTTCAAATCGAGAATCAGCGAATCGAGAATAACATGCCCCTCGGTCTTGGCCATGGCAAAGTCTTCGGCGCCGTCAACGCTGGGATGCGTAATATAGGGCACATCCCTGAAAGCCCTAACCAGATAAAAGTAGCACAGGGCACGTATGGCCAGCGCTTCCGCTCTGTGAGCATTCAACTGGTTAATAGAATATGTGTTGTCAATATCAACCACTCCGGGAGCATATAGTAACACCGTATTGCAAAAATTAATGACCGTATAAAAGCTGGACCAATTAGCATAACCGTTGGTGGTCAGAATATTGACATCCAAAACATCTCTCAGGTCACCCCCAACATTCGGGCCGGCCACCATATTGTCGGAACGGACTTCGCCCCAGACCAACATGCGTTCTATACAGGCCGGCTCTATCAAAGAGCGGTAACAGGACGCCACCACCTGCTCCACATGAGCACCTTCTTTCCAATAATCTTCGAGTATCAGCTCTCCTTCGGGAAAAATGGTCAACCAATCCTGACAGGAATTCATACCCAGGCTTAACAAAACGGCCAGGAATGCCACTTTTATTTTATGAAATGCTGTTTTCATTGTTCGATTTAATTAAGCTTAGAAACCAATTTTTATACCCAAAGTAAAGTCCTTGGGGCGAGGTGTTTTACTGCTGTCTTTGGCCACCGATCTGGAGCCGTAACCCACCTCGGGGTCAACACCGGTGTAGTTGGTAAAAACAAGTAGATTCTGGAAGGTCAGGTAAAAACTCAAGGTATTCAATTTATACGGTTTGAGGTATTGAGTAGGTACCGCGTAATTGAAAGTCATGTATTTGAAGCGTAAAAACGACGCGTCTTCCACATAGCGGTCACTGCCCAGCCAGTTATATCCGTAGTTATACAGAGCACGGGGCATCTCCGTAACGTCGCCTTCCTTGCGCCAACGCCAGTTGACCGCAATGCTTTGGTTGTTGTTGGTGTACATATTTTCTGCTTCCATACGGGCGGCGTTTACCACTTTATTGCCTGTACGGAAATTAAAGAAAAGATTGAGGGACAATTGTTTCCAACGCAAAGTACTACCGAAACCTCCCATAAATTTGGGCAAGGAATTGCCCAGGTAAACGATATCCAATTCATCTATAGTGCCGTCGTGATTGATGTCTTCGTAAATGGCATCGCCCGCTTTAAATTCGTACTGGGCCGAACCGCCGTAAGCATAATACATAGGCTTGGTTTTGCCGTCGGCATCAAAAATAACATTGCCTTCTTTATCGCGGACAACAGGGGCACTCTCCTGAACACCTTCTATGTAATCGTTGTACTGATAGACCCCTTTGTAGCGAAAACCGTAGATGGAACCGTAGGGATTTCTTTCCTGAATACGCGTCAGGTATTCTCCGTTGGAGTAGGTATAATCGGGATTCATGGTAGCCAGGATGTCGTCGTCCAATTCAACGATGATATTCCGGTTGTTGGATGAGTTGAAATTGAAGGACATTCTGAAATTCCCTGCTTTAATCAGGTCGCGCACATGTAAATTGGCTTCCCAACCGCTGTTGTTCATAGTTCCTCCGTTACGGGCACTTAATTGGGCATAGCCTGTATGACTGGGTAAGCCGATTTTGTTAAACAACAAATCGGTGGTATGCTTCATGTAATAGTTCAGGTCGATGGCATATTTCCCTTTCAGGAATTCCAGGTCAACACCTATGTTGTATGAATTTGTTTTTTCCCACCTCAGGTCGGTGAGCCTGATATTGAAAGGATATACGGCAATCATGTCGATATAACCCTTATCGTAGCTCTTATACCGGCTCAAGTGCAAGTATTCGGTAGAGGGCTGGTTACCCCCGATACCCCAACTGGGGCGAAAAGCAAACATATTGACGATGTGTCTGTAATCGTCCCAAAAAGGCTCGTCCGATATAATCCACTTGCCCGAAATGCCGGGAAACAAACCAAATTTAAAGTTATCACCAAAACGGGAACTTCCGTTGAAGTTGGCCGTAAAATCAAAAATATAGCGCCCCTTGTACGCATAGTGTCCGCTCCAACTGTAACTTAATCCGCGGCTTTCACTGGTTGAACTGCTGGTTGAGCCCAAAATGCCGGGCACCGTTGCATCACGGATGATGGTAGAAGGAAGGCCATAGGCGGAAATACCCAGAGATCCCGAAGTTCCCGTATTAACACGGAAATTGGCGCGCAGCATCAGGCTGTGGTCGCGATTCTCAAAAGCCGGTCGATAGTCAACACTGGTAGAGAATTGAACATCGAGGCTTTCGTCTTCGGAATTACTGGTCAGGTTTACCTTATCGCTATTCCAACGGGCATTGGAAATATCGCTGGGTAGAAAAGTACTTTTTTGGCTGTTCCCCAAACTAAAGGACACGGTTGAATTAAATCTCAACGTTGAATTGTACTTATAGGGATCCAGCAAATCGTAACGCAGTGAAAAATTCGGCGAAATACGATAACTTTTGGTGTTGTTTTTGGCTAACATACCCACCGCTACCGGATTGCTCAGGTTTTTCTGACTATCGTGTAGTTGAGAGTCTGTACGAATGTTGTAATACACGTCCGTATCGTTCCCGTAAAGGTCTTGCTCATAAATACTGACGTTGGGCATTTTTTTGTAGGCATTGCCCAAAAGGTTTTCGTAGTTCCTGTCGTTGTTTGAATACGTATAGGCAAAGTCCGAAGTAAATAAAATACGGTCGGAAACACGGTATTCTATGCTGGAGCGAGTGGAAAAACGTTCCAGCAACTGACCGATAACCGTTCCTGTCTGACTGTAATAACCGGCCGATACGCGGAAAGTGATTTTTTCGCCCCCTCCCGAAATAGTCAGGTTATTGTCGTGCGTAAAACCATAGCGGCTGACTGCATCTATCCAGTCGGTATTATTGTTGAAATTTTCGTATTCGGTAAAATTGGTGTCGTAATTTAATTCGGGTATGCCGGCAGAAAGGTTTTCCAAGGTGGGATTGTAATACGATTGCTTCATGAGCATCGTATAGTCGTCTCCGTTCAACATTTTTAAGCCCTTAGGCTGGCGGGAACCGGAAAGCCGGTAGGAATAAGAAACACGCGTTGGGCCGCGTTGACCTCTTTTGGTTGTAATCTGCAAAACACCGTTGGCTCCCTGCGATCCCCAGATGGCCGTCGAAGCCGCGTCCTTCAGAATCACAATGGATTCGATATCGTCCGGATTGACGTCGATCAACTGGGCGTACTGGTCTTCGTTGGCTGTGGCAAAGTCAAAATTTTCGTCAATTTTTATGTAAGTAAGCGGAACATCGTTGACCACCACCAAAGGTTCGGCACTGGCACTGATGGATGTTGTACCCCGAATACGCATGGACATCCCGGATCCGGGTTCGCCCGATACGTTCACAATATCCAGACCGGCAATACGGCCTTGAAGGGCATCATCGATGGACGACACCTGTATGCCTTCGAATTCTTCGGTGCTGATTTTTTGCAGAGCGGTCGAAATTTCGCGCTCGGGAATGGCAAAACGGCCGTCACTCACCACGGCCTGTCCAACTACCACCGCTTCGGCCAGGTCCAAGGCCTCTTCATCAAGAGCCACATTGATAACCCTATTGCTTCCAATGGGAATTTCCTGAGTTTTAAAGCCGACGTATTTAAACTGTAGTCTGTTTTGTGTACTTTTTACCTGCAACACGTATTCTCCGTCGTAATTACTTACGGTACCGCTGATAAAACGATTGGACGGATCCACTTCCATGATGGTAACGGAAATCAAAGGTTCATTATCGCCGGAACTCGTCACTTTTCCTCGTACTATTTCGGAACTGCCCTGTGCATAAACCAAAGTACTGCTCAACAAAAAGGCAATGAGTAACAGTATGCTGATTTTGGGAAATGTCTTCATGATTAATAAACTATTGTTCCTTTTTTGGTGTTGATACATAACTCTCTACTATAGGCACTCAGGCGTTTTTTGGATGCATTTTCCTCTAAAGTTCCGTCACTGCCGTCTACTGCCCATTTGCTTTCGGTGTAGGCACGGATGTATAATAATGTGTCGGCAGGGTTGGACGATGCGGGGAAATTCAAGGTATATTTGAAATTAACAATGTCCGAAGCGGCAGCTACCTCAGCCTGGTTGGCCGAACCTGAAGCGGACCATTCGGGTTCTTTGGAATAACTCCAGCAAAATCCTCTTTTGGTGATGATATTCTTATCGTAAGCCACTCCGTCTCCGTTATCGGTAATATCGGCCGTCAAAGGCACCAGCGCCGTGGTAACGTAATTGGGATTGTTCATGCGAATGGTAGGTACCTTGATCGGATTGAAATAGGTATCCACCTCGTGAATAACCGTCCTCGATGTCCAAGCAGTGGTAGTAGCCGATTTAAGGTCACCGGGAGTAGCGCAGTTAAAGAAATAATCCCTGGCCATCAGATTATACAGTCCATTGGCTTTGTGTACCTGTACGGGAGGCCTGTTGAAAGTCTCAATACCGGAAGCATTGGAAACAGACTGATAAATAGTTATGTTGGAACCATCCTGAGTTAAGCGTAAAGAATGGAACTTATTGGTAATATTATTTTTGGTCGCCGTCTCGTACTTTACGTCACTTAGCAATTCTCCACCAATATAAACCGAGTTGTCCTGGAAATGATACTTCAGGAAACGAGCCACTTTCTGTATCATGGCAGCCCTTTTGGCGCCCTCGTCGTCGGCTGTAGGTACGGCGGCAATTTGATCCCAGGTGGGTAAACCGGCCGCATAGGCCCTGTCCATAGCCGCATTATTAGGCGCATAAAGGGTATAGTGAAAGGCCGAGAAAAAGTTGATATTGAAATCCAGCCCCGGGGTTCTGGGATCTTTGGTCAGCATCAAATGCTCTTTCATGTCGTCGGGAACTCCCATCATGGCCGACAGAAATTTGGAAAATTCGGGTTGGTTGCTCAATGTTTTATAGACCGAAGTGATAGGCTGTTGCAATAAATTGGAGACAAAGTAGGTTTTACCGTTCTTCAAATTCAGGATATCGGTCACTTCACCTGTGTATTTGTTGTCGTCCCAGCTACTGCCCCAGCGCCGGTTCATCTCCATATTGCCGCCGCCCCATACTTTCATGCCTATACCGCTGCCCTGAACACGGATTTCTCCTTTTCCTTTGGTTTGATAATATTCCTGCCCCGATTCAATGTCTCCCACCACAATATGATAATCCATAATATCGTTCAGGCAGTCGAGGGCAATCGCGCTGGATACCACGTTTATGGAATCTTTTAGTTGACCTGTGGCATCATCGTAGGTGTATGTTACAGCATCAACCATTTCGGAAGTAGTATTGAATTTGAGTTTGATCATCTTCTTGGTTTCGTGTCCCTGTCCGGCAGGATAGAGATAGGTGGTAAAGGATTCGTCGAAGGGAACCAGGAAGCTGTAAAAGCTTTCCAGAGATCTCAGGTATATATTGAAATCCAAGTTTCTGAGAGCAAAGTTAAATATTTGAGTCCGCTCATTGACCAAAACGGGAGCCATTACAGAAGCATAATCTACCGGAGGAAAGACTTCGTTGGTAACATATACGGCTCCGTTGCATAAAACCCTGGCACGAAGGATATTGTCTTTTTCTATGCCAATCTCAAAACCGTCTTCGTCCTTGAGACCCTGAAACTTGCTGGGCACCGAGCTGATAAAAGAATACTTCATGTGGGCGTTGATAAACATGGCGACTATGTCGTTGGGAACGCTGTCCCAAACCTTATAACGTTCATGCAAAAAAGAGCCGTTCCCTTCGGGAGAAAAATAAAATTTCATCGCATCGTCGTCGGGAACAAACATCGCACCCATATCCATGGACAATGAAGTGTATTGATAAGAATTCCAGCCCGGGTCGTAGCGGAGCAATTCATCGGAAGGAATCAATTCGCCGTTGGGATCTAAAATGGAATACGCGCCCGATGTACCGCTTACCTTTTGGAAATAATTACGCACAAAGATGGAATCCCTGAATTCCGGATGCAGGGTTTTGTATAATTCGGTACCGGAAGAAGTGTAATAAGGTGCGCTGAAACGATCCATCAGAGAAGCGAAGATAGACAGGCTGTCGGATTTCCGGATGTAACCGGCCATGTTGTCGCGCGGCAACATTAGGCTTTCCAGCACATGAATATAACCGTTTTTACAAGTGATGTCCCTTTCGATCACCTTAATACCGAATAAGTGAGCATCGTTGGTCTGACGTGTTTTACCGTTGAAGAGAATGCTAAAATCTTCGTCGGTAATGCCCTTTTCTTTCATCTGAGCCTCAAAAAAATGAATTAAGGTGGGCGAGGTGTCATCGTTCAAAATATATAAACCCTTTTCACGATAAGGCTCAAAATACTTGTTCTTCGGAATTTCATCTCCCTGCTCAAAAGAAAGCATATCAAAGGGGTCGAGCGAAGTGGCACGGCGCATCACCTGGCCTTTAACGTAACCTACGGCATAAGACAAGGTTTCGATCAAGGAGGCATCGTTTACCATAGCGTATTCCATTATCTGATTCAGTTGCTCTACACTGAAATCTTCGAAACGACTTATGCCGTCCGTGTTCTTTCTGAAATACTCCTCGAAGGCGGAATCCTTGCAGACAAACATCGTCTTGCTTCCTGTTTTGGCCAATACTTCACGGTAATTACAAGTATCTATGATCCTTGTGAAATAGGTGTATTCGCCCTTTTCTACTAAATAATCGTAGATGCTGGAACCGAGCCAGTCGGGTTCTTTGTCGTCGTAGGGATAAGGATCGGAACAAGCTCCAACGACCAAGAGCAATGAAAGTAGAAACAACCAGGCTCTGTGCGTGTTTTTAAACATACTCTATGAATTAAAAGGCGTTATTTTAGTTAATTTTCGACGTAATAATTAAGGGTATTGTATAAGGAGTGCTATACAAAGGGATGTTATCGAGGACGTAAATTTAGTACTTTCGGTGTACTTCAAGGTATATCTTGGGGAAAAATCCATACTGAATTTATCAATATTGGCATTTATGTATTAATTTTGCCCGCAAAGATAAATGAAATACTTAATACACCTAATTCGATTTAGCGATATTTTTGATAATTTTAGTTATTGCCCTAAACACCTGTGTAATTTGACTTTCGTTAAACCTAACAGTCGTATTTTTAACTAAGTTATCGGAGCACCCCGGCACACCTTCGAGCATGATTGATCAAATCACCATAAACAGAATATTAGACGCAGCCCGCATAGAGGAGGTAGTGGGAGAATTTGTTCATTTACGCAAAAGAGGAGTAAACTACCTAGGCCTCTGCCCTTTTCACGACGACAAAACGCCCTCATTCAGTGTTTCTCCGGCCAAAGGCATTTGCAAATGCTTTAGTTGCGGCAAGGGAGGTAATGTGGTTCATTTCATTATGGAACACGAACAACTCAGTTATTACGAGGCACTAAAGTGGCTGGCTAAAAAATACCATATCGAAGTTGTAGAAAAACAACTTAGCCCCGAAGAACTGCAAAGCAAAAACGAGCGGGAAAGTATGTTTGTACTCAACGAATTTGCCCGGGATTTCTTTAAATCCTGTTTAAAGAAAGCAGGCGAAGGCATGAGTATAGGTCTTAAATATTTTTTAGAAAGAGGTCTGCGCGAAGATACCATAGAAAAATTCCAGTTGGGCTATGCTCCCGATGAACGCGACGCTTTCACAAAAAATGCCTTGGCAAAAGGCTACCAAAAAGACTTTCTGCTCAAAACCGGCCTGTCTGTAGCCGACGAACAGGGACAGTTGTTCGACCGTTACCGGGGCAGGGTGATTTTTCCCATACACGGCATTTCGGGCAAAATAAGGGCCTTCGGAGGGCGTATTCTTAAAAAGGACGCCAAAGCAGCTAAATACATCAATTCTCCAGAATCGGAGATATACAGCAAAAGTGCCGAATTGTACGGGATTTATTTTGCCAGGCAAGCCATCGTCAAACAAGATCGTTGTTACCTGGTGGAAGGTTATACCGATGTGCTTTCCTTGCACCAGTCCGGTGTCGAAAACGTGGTAGCATCGTCGGGCACAGCCCTGACCAAAGGACAAATCCAACTTATCCACCGTTTTACCGACAACATCACCGTGCTTTACGACGGAGACGCTGCCGGCATTAAAGCTTCGCTGAGAGGCATCGACCTGCTGCTCGAAGAAGGCCTCAACGTTAAAATAGTTTTACTGCCCGAGGGTGAAGACCCCGATTCTTTTGCCCGGGGACACAGCGCGTCGGCATTGCTCGATTACCTCAGGAAAAGCGAAACCGACTTTATTCGCTTCAAAACCGAAGTGCTCCTGCGCGACGCCGGGGACGACCCGGTGAGAAGAGCAAGGCTCATTGAAGATATTGTCGAAAGCATCTCCCTGATTCCCAACAATATCATTAGATCCGAATACGTCAAAGAATGCAGCCGGCTGCTCGATTCTCCCGAATTGCTGATTCAAAAAGAAGTCGACAAAAAACGCCGGAAATACATCGAACGCCTTCGTCAACAGAGAGGATTGAGAGAAAGCCCCGGAACTGAGCCCGCTTATACGCCTGCCGAGCCGTTGCAACAGCCAATCCCCGCACAGGCGGATACTCAAAAAAAAGGAAGTACACCATTCAGCCCTTACGATGAACACGAACGCAATTTGATGCGCATGATAGTCCGCTACGGCGAACAGCAAATAAACCTCGACAAAAACCTCTACCCCGAAAACTTTCGGCCCACGGTGCTCGAATTCATTTCCATGGATCTCGAAAACGAAGAGATCGAATTTCAACATCCGGTTTACAAATTGATGTACAAAGAAGCCCTGGCTCACCACAAAGAACCTCATTTTGTAGCCGAACGCTTTTTTCTAAACCATCACCGGGCCGAGATCAGCCTGATGGCGGGAGAATTGATCTCTGAAGAATACGAACTGAGCAAAATTCACAGCCGGTTCCAAGTGGTCGTAGAAGAAAAAGACAGATTGCATTACCTGGTTCCCCAATTTCTCGAGGAACTGAAATGGAAGATTGTCAAAGAAGAACTGGCCGAACTCAGATCTAAACTTAAAATAGCGGAACAAAACAAAGATGAATCGACCCTGCGCGACTTGCTCGAAGAAATAAAGATACTCCAGGAGTTGGACAAAGAGCTGGCCAGAAGCTTGGGGGAAAGAATAATTACACCCTGATTTTACACATTCAAATTAACTACAGCACTGTATGTATTATGTTGAAACCCGAAGCATTGTTAAGCAATACACCGGACATTTGGCTTTGGACAAAGTGAGTATACAGGTGCCCGAGGCTAAAATCTACGGCCTGTTAGGCCCCAACGGCGCCGGAAAAACCACCCTTATCCGCATTCTTAACCAGATTACCTATCCCGACAGCGGAGAAGTTTTGCTGAACGGAAACCCTCTAAAAGAGAACGATGTTTACCACATTGGCTACTTACCCGAAGAAAGGGGCCTGTACAAAAAGATGAAAGTAGCCGAGCAGGCTCTTTACCTGGCCAGACTCAAAGGCTTGTCAAAACAGGAGGCTAAAAAAAGACTCAGGTACTGGTTCGACAAATTCAATATCCGCGACTGGGCCGATAAGAAACTCGAGGAGCTTTCCAAAGGCATGCAGCAAAAAGTTCAATTCATCATCACCGTTCTGCACGAACCCAAACTCCTGATTTTCGATGAGCCCTTCAGCGGCTTCGATCCGGTGAATACACAGCTGATTAAAGAAGAAATTTTAAACTTAAAAGCCCAGGGATCCACCATACTTTTTTCGACGCACAACATGGCCTCGGTCGAAGAAATCTGCGACGAAATCGGTTTGATCAACAAATCCAAACTGATACTGCAAGGCAAAGTGCAGGACATCAAGCTTAGCCACCGCAGCGGCATTTATCTGGTAAGGCTCAGGCTGCCCGAAGACCCCGACAGGGCCAAAAGCCAACTGGAGAAATCTCCTTTCTTCAAAATCGAAAGCAGCTCGCTCGACCCATACCACTGGCAACTTGAATTGAGTATCAGAGACGGATTAAACAACAACAGTGTTTTCAGAGAACTCTACGAGCACTTCGAGATTGTTTCTTTTGAGGAAAAAATTCCCACCATGCACGAGATCTTTATTAAAAGCGTAAAATCATGAGCAAACTTTCGCTGATTATCCAACGGGAATACACCTCCCGGGTAAAGAAAAAATCTTTTCTGATAATGACCTTTGTCATGCCCTTGGCCCTTGTATTGATTATACTTATACCGCTTTTATTGTCTTCGGTCAAAGACAATAAAGTCAGAAAAATCGCGGTCATTGACGCCGCTGGGCTCTATCTTCCCCGCTTGCAGAATACGCCGAATTATCAATTTATTCCTTGCGGCGACAGCACCGAAGCCTGCAAAAACAAAGCCGATTATTACGCCTACCTTATTATAGAAGGGAATTTGACGGAAGGTAGCCCGAGGGTTAGAATTTATTCTGAACAACAGGTGGGAGCCGAGCTCAAAGATTATGTACAAAGCCAGCTCAGTCAAATGGCCTCCGAAGACAAAATCGCTTCCTACCAAATTGAGGGCCTGGGGCAGATAATCCGCGATTCGAGGGTCAGGGTCAAAATAGAAACCATACGTTGGACCGACGACGGCAACGAACAAAAAACCTCTTCGGAAATCTCCATGATCATCGGTATGATTACAGCCATGCTCATCTACTTCTTTATTTTTGTCTACGGAGGAATGGTGATGAACGGTGTGATTGAAGAAAAATCCAACCGCATTGTGGAGATCATTGTTTCATCGGCCAAACCCTTTCAGCTTATGATGGGGAAAATAATAGGTATTGCCCTGGTAGGCCTTACTCAATTTTTCCTTTGGGTAGTGGTGGTGTTGGTTTTGGTGGTAATCGGCAACCGGTTCGGCAATATTCCGCTCGACGGACTAAGCCCTTCGATGCCTGGGACGGAGAGTTCGCTTCCACCCGGAGTCCTCGACGGTTTGCAGGCTCTCAGTTCTATTTCTGTGGGAAAAATTCTGTTCTGGTTTGTGCTTTACTTTTTGGGAGGTTACCTGCTGTATGCCTCTTTATTTGCGGCCGTTGGGGGAGCCATCGACAACAGCGAGGATGCCCAACAGTTTACCCTTCCCATGACCATTCCTATCCTTTTCGCCCTGTATGCAGGCATCTACGGCGCCGGCAATCCCGAAGGGCCGCTTACCATCTGGTGTTCGTTCATTCCATTTACTTCCCCCATTGTAATGATGGTCCGTTTACCCTTTGGTGTGCCTTTTTGGCACTTAGTTCTGTCATATGGGTTGTTGGCACTGACATTTGTATTCAGCACCAAACTGGCTGCGAAAATCTACCGCACAGGTATCCTGATGTACGGTAAGAAGACCACTTACAAAGTATTATGGCAATGGATCAAGCCTCGTCGCTAAATTAATTGGTACAATGTTTGCGGTACAATGCAAATGAAAACGTATCTTTGCCGCTGTTCAAAAACGATTCTATGGATGAAAACCAAGCTGTATTAAAAAACATTACCCACGCTATTCAGGAACGAAAAGGGAAAAAAATCACTATAGTAGACATGTCGGCCCTGGAGCATTCTATCTGTAGGTATTTTGTCATTTGCGAAGGTACATCCAATACACATATTCTGGCCATCTCCGACTTTATACGGGAGCATTTATATGAAACAATGAGAATCAAACCCTTTGCTGCGGAAGGTTACCAAAACGCTCTGTGGATCATTCTCGATTACGGTGAAATTATGGTTCATGTTTTTCATCCCGAAAGCAGGCAATACTACGATTTGGAACATCTCTGGAACGATGCCGTTTTGACGGAGATTCCCGATCTTAATTAAGTCAACTTTATGAGCGAAATACAACGTCCCAAAGACACTAAACCCAAGCCCAAATTCAACATCTACTGGATCTATGCTCTGATTCTGATAGGATTGTTTGCTGTTCAGTTCATTTCAAGAAAGGAAGCCAGCAAAGAAATTACCTGGACGGAAATGGAAGAGCATCTGGTAAACAACAGAGTTAAAGAAATTCTCTGTATCAACAACAAAAACCAGGTTCGCTTAAGTATAAAAGACGAGGCTCTGGTAAGCGTATTTGGCGAAAATGTGACCAAAGACAAAGCGCCGGTGTTGGTCGTGGAAATTCCTTCGCCCGATCGTTTTTCTGAGTTTATAGAAAATTTCAATAATACTCATTCGCCGGATATAGAGGTTAAATACGACAACACCTCCAACACCTTTGTGTCTGTCCTGGTCAGCCTGGCTCCTTTTATTTTGCTCATTGTCATTTGGGTTCTTATAATGAGGAGAATGGCCGGCGGAGGCGCAGGCGGTGCGGGTGGTGCCGGAGGCATCTTCAGCGTGGGGAAATCCAGAGCCAGATTGTTCGAAAAAGGCGGAGAAAACCCCATCACCTTCAAGGACGTTGCCGGTCTGAGTGAAGCCAAGCAGGAAGTAGAAGAAATCGTGGCCTTCCTAAAAAATCCGGACAAGTACACCGAGCTTGGAGGTAAAATACCTAAGGGTGCCCTGCTGATAGGCCCTCCCGGAACCGGAAAGACCCTCTTAGCCAAAGCCGTCGCCGGCGAAGCCGATGTTCCTTTCTTTTCGCTTTCCGGTTCGGATTTCGTTGAAATGTTTGTGGGAGTGGGTGCTTCGAGGGTTCGCGACCTTTTTAGGCAAGCCAAAGAAAAGGCTCCCTGCATCGTTTTTATTGACGAAATTGACGCTGTCGGAAGGGCGCGCGGCAAAAATCCCAACATAGGTGCTAACGACGAACGCGAAAACACCCTGAACCAATTGCTCACCGAAATGGATGGTTTCGGTTCCAACAGTGGCGTCATTATTTTGGCCGCCACCAACCGGGCTGACATATTAGACAAGGCCTTACTCAGGGCCGGCCGTTTCGATCGCCAGATCAATGTTGAATTGCCCGACATTAATGAGCGCCGCGAAATCTTTAATGTACACCTGCGTCCCATAAAAACAGACGACAGCATCGATTCGGAATTTATGGCAAGACAGACGCCCGGCTTCTCGGGTGCCGACATCGCCAACGTCTGTAACGAATCTGCCCTGATTGCTGCACGCAAAAACAAAACCCATGTGCAAAAGCAGGATTTTCTCGACGCAGTAGACCGCATTATCGGCGGCCTGGAAAAAAAGAACAAAATAACCACCGCCGACGAACGTCGTTCCATTGCCATACATGAAGCCGGTCATGCCACATTGAGCTGGCTGCTTGAATTTGCCCATCCGCTCATCAAAGTGACCATTGTCCCGAGGGGTAAGGCCCTGGGTGCGGCCTGGTACCTGCCGGAAGAACGGCAATTGACCACCAGGGAACAAATGCTGGATGAAATGTGTTCCACCCTAGGTGGCAGGGCCGCCGAAGAATTGTTTATCGGAAAAGTGTCTTCCGGTGCGCTCAACGACCTGGAAAGGGTAACCAAGCAGGCTTATGCCATGGTTGCCTATTTTGGTATGAGCGATAAATTGAACAATCTCTCCTACTTCGACTCCAGTGGCGGTTCCGAATTCAGTTTTTCCAAGCCTTATAGTGAGAAAACCGCCGAACTCATAGACAAGGAGGTAAAAGCTTTGGTAGACGAACAATACCTAAGAGCAAAAAAAATACTGAGCGAAAACAAAGATGGGCATCAACAGCTCGCCAATATCCTGGTCGAACGCGAAGTTATCTTCTCCGAAGATATGGAACAGATTTTTGGCAAACGCAAATGGACATCCAGGATGGAAGAGTTGATGGAGTCGCAAAAACAACAAGACGAAAAAGAAAAAACCGAATCAGAGGATACTCCCGGCGAGGAATAAAGAAATTCAGCCTTCTTATCCGATTAATCTGCTACTATGAAAGAGTTTTTTGCCAGAGTTGTAAGTGGAATTGCTTTTGTTGCCCTGCTGACTTTTTGCATACTCTATGGTCAACACAGTTTTGCCATTCTTTTCGCCCTTATTACCGGCCTGTGCCTTTGGGAATTTTACACCCTGATTGAAAAACAGCCCGACGTCAAAATAAACAAATTCATGGCCAGCCTGGGCGGGGTTTATTTGTTTGTGGCAGCCTATTTTTATTTCAGCGGCATCCTGCCGTCCGCCATTTTTCTTCCCTGGTTAGGCATAATGATGTATTTATCAATCGCCGAACTATTCAAAACCAACTTGAAAAACATGCATTCCCTGGCTTATACTTATTTCGGACAAGTATATATCGGCCTGGCGATGGTGCTTCTGGCCCGTATGGCATTCTTGTCTTCCACCGGGGAAAGCGGAACTTATAATCGGGTTTTGCTGATGAGTTTCTTTGTCTTTGTTTGGATTGCCGACTCCTCGGCTTACGTCTTCGGCAGTCTGTTTGGTAAGCACAAACTTTTTGAAAGGATTTCACCCAATAAAACCTGGGAGGGATTCATCGCGGAATTGGTCATCACTGTCGCCGCCGGTATACCGGCCGCTCTGTGGTTTCCCGATATCTTCAGTAAGGGCGAATGGATGGGATTTGCAGCCGTGATCGTTGTTTTCGGCCTGCTGGGCGATTTATTTGAATCGCTCATCAAAAGAACGATACATGTAAAAGATTCGGGAAAATTAATTCCCGGACACGGAGGTCTGCTCGACCGGCTGGACACTGTTTTAATGGCTATACCGGCCGTCAGTCTTTACCTGCTGTTAATTTAGTGGGTTTAGTAAAGACTCCATTAAACTTTTTGAATAAACTATAGTCTGATACCATTGTGTAGCAGGAATTCTTTATCGAATGGATCAACAAAAAGAAAACGAAATCCTTGTATTGATCAGAGACCCCCTGACCCGGTCAAAAGCTTTTAGCCTGTTGGTTAGTGAAACATCGCAAAGTCTGTATTGGCAGATTAGGAAAATGGTTCTCTCGCACGATGACGCGAACGATATTTTACAAAACACCTACATGAAAGCCTGGAGCAATATTGAGCAATTCAGAGGAGATTCCAAAATATCCACCTGGATGTTTCGTATTGCCATCAATGAAACATATACCTTCCTCAATAAAGAGAGGATTAAAAACCAGTCGAACTTTACCGATATGGAAGATATTATGGTTCAAAACTTGCGGGGAGACCCCTATTTTTCAGGAGACGAAGCCGCACTGAAGCTTCAGCAAGCTATTTTGACCCTACCCGACAAACAACGTCTGGTTTTCAACATGAAATATTTCGACGACATGAAATACGAAGATATGTCTGAAATCTTAGGAACTTCGGTAGGAGCTTTAAAGGCCTCGTACCACTACGCTGTCAAAAAGATTGAAGCATTTATGAGAGCAGATTTTGAGTGATTTTTAAACCTTATTTCATTATCTTTGTCTAAGATGATGTTATTTTCCAAAAATACGGAGGTACATTTATGAGCAACAATTTTAATTTAGACCGGCCCGGCAATAAAGAAGTATTCAAAGTCCCCGAGCATTATTTCGAAAACCTGCAAGCAGAAATTCAGCACCGCATAGAAATGGAATCTGCTCCTGCTCAGGGAATAAAGCTCTTTATGAACCGTGTGAAGCCCGTGCTTTACATGGCTGCCGTATTCGTATTGCTCTTGTTTTCGATACGTGCCGTACTCAATCTGACCAACACGGACAATAAGCAACCCATAATCGGCAAGACAGACGGAGTAGAAATAGAAGAATTTCAGGAAAGTACCATGACTGCCGAAGAAATCCTTCTGAGCTCACTCGACGAATACAGTCTTATGTATTATTACATTAATCAGGACGAACTCGAATAAATTCAGTCCAAAAACCAACTAAAAATGAGATCCGGCTTTATAATCGCTTTATGCTTTTTATTCAGCAGCGTTGCTTTTTCACAAAGGCCCGGCGGTGAAGCAAACCTACCCGGCAGGGTACCCAATCAGGAAGAAAGGCAACAACAATGGGAAGAAATGCGTCTCAAAAGAATTGCCTATTATACAGACAAAATCGGGCTTACTGCCGAAGAAGCTCAGTTGTTCTGGCCTATCGTAAACGACATCCAAAACAGAAGTCTTGAACTAAACCACGAAATGATGCGTTTGATGCGCGTCTCCAGACAAGGGAGAGAGAACCAGAAAATCGATTACGAAAAAATCAATGCAAGAATGGCCGAAATCCGCCAACAACGGGCCGATCTGGAAAAAGAGCGCTACGTTAAACTCAAAGCCATACTCAGCCCCGAAAAACTTTTCAAATATTATTTGGCCGAAGAAGGCTTTTCCAGAGAACTGCTCAGATCTTTAAATACAGGCAGACAAGCCAACAGCAAAGATATACTGCCTTACTGAACATCGAGTCTTTCGAAACACAGACCATCCATATCGGGCGAAGAAAGAACGATCCGGTAATGACCGGCGTTGATGAACGAACCGGTAGTGGTGCTGATCAGCTTCCAGCCCCTCTCATTGATGGGAAAAGTCAGTTTATCTTCTTTGAGCACGGTGCCGTCTGCAGCTATTATCTTCATATCCACCAGCATATCGCGGCCGGAGATATTCCGGTAATTAAAACGCAAAGCGTAGAGCTGAGCCAGTCCGGTTGTAATATCCCAACTTATGCTGTTTGTGCTTGCTGCTTCAAAAATCACAGCCATCCTGTTGTTCATCTGTTCTTTCCTGTAATTGCCTTCGACAACGGCCTCTACGGCGGGATAAGACACACCCGGTCTGACGTTGTTGTCTTCGGGCAATCGCTCGGTTGGAAAACGCCCCACCCGCTCCCGGTCTGCCTTTTGCCAGCTCCAGTCCGAAACCGGAGGCACATGAGGCTTAATGCTTTTGTCGCGGCTGGCAATAGCAATGGCCGACAAAACGGCCTGACCTGCTTTTATCTCGGGAAATTCAAGGTTTAGAAAACCGCCTTGTACTTTCACCCGGAAAGTCTTTTTCAAAGCGACATCGTGACCCGATTCGGCCCATATATCCAGGTCGTTCAAGAGAATTTTTCCGTTTGCGGAAACATCAAAAAGGCGCAGACCGGCGCAATCGCCGCCCTTACCCGATCCTGTGCCGTGCCAGGGTTCGATAAAATACAACTCCAGCCTGTACTTACCGTCCGGCAGAGGAAAACGGTAAGCCAGTTTATGCCTGCCGTAACGGAAATGACCGAACAGAGGCCAATCCCGGCTTCCGCGAATGGGATCGTTGGTGACACGCTGACTGGCCTGATAGGGATTGAGACCGGCAAAATCCTGAGCCCAGGAACGGGAGAAACTGGTATCGTCCTTGGCCCAAAGCTGGCCAAAACTGTCTATGTAGTCGTCTCCTCCGCAATTGACGCGATAAATGTAATTATACGAAGATTTGCCTTTGGTCAGGGATTTGTCTTTTTTGTACAAGAGATCGAAAGAGGGTGCTTTTTTTAGGTTGTTCAGTACGATCAAATCCTCCGCCACAGCCTTACCCGAACGATAAGCAACAGCTCGCAACACATTGTATTGCACCAAGCAATTTTCAAAGGCAAAATGGGTACCTTTTACTTTCTGATGAACCTCTGTTCCCAGATAAGCCCGGTTACCGGCGTCGTTGTACAATTGCACCGAATCGCAATTACTGTATACTTGTATGCATGCCCTGCAGGGCTCCTCAAAACGATCGGGCCAGGTATGCGAAGCTATATAGACCATGGGATCCGTATCGGCCGGCACATAATTGGAACGATACATGTAATAAGCATCCAAAGGTTCTTCCCAGGGAGTAATAAGCCCCTTGTAATTGACCGGCCCCACCCGGTCTATTAATCTGTAGGCTTCGTCGGGCTGACGGCGTCCGGGATTGTCGTGGCTGTTGAATATCCATTGAAACTGGCCACAGACTTTGTCGCGGGCTTTTTCGGCCAGATGGATTTTCATCTCCATCAATTGACAAAAACGTTCTTCCGAATAGGCGCCTTCCTGCTTAAAGGGTCCCGGCGCTTCGTGCAGATCCAGGGTTCTCCAGGCTCCGTATTCACCGTTGAGCAACTGGTTGGGCAAAGCCAGTTCTTCGTCGTAACGTTCCGGATTGCCGCTGTAGGTGCCGCTCCAGTTTTGCACCACGTTCCAGTCGGTGCCTACCCCGCCGTTGCAGGTGGTAACCGCACGCATATTCAGCGCCGTGGGGTCCATCTCACGAATGATGGCGGTGCATTCTACGGCAAAGTCTTTGGGCAACATGCTTTCGTTTTGCAGTCCCCAAAGCACCACCGAAGGGCTGTTTCGGCGCTCTTTTACCCATTGCCTGAGCTGAGTTTTGAAATTTTCTCTGAATACGGGGGTATCGTACCAGATATGCGCCGATAGCTGTGTCCAAAATAAGATTCCGTATTTATCCCAATATTTCTGATAATCGAGGTGATGGGGCTGATGGGCGTCTCTGAAAGCATTGAAACCGGCGTTGAGCATTTGCTTTACACGAGCCTTCACCTGTTCACGACTAAAAGCATGGCCTTGCCCCAAAAGATGTTCATACTCGCAAGTGCCGTTCAAAAACACCGGCTTACCGTTCAAAAAGAAACGCCCGTCGCCATCGTTGCGCTTCACCGGCCAGCTGATGGTGCGAATACCGAAGGGGGTTTCCAATGCATCTTTTTTCTTTCTTCCTTGCTTTAAACTGGTAACCAATTTATACAAATAAGGATTTTCGTTGCTCCACAGCACCGGATCATCTATGTCGGCCTCCTGACGCACAGTAACTGTCGCTCCCGGAGCCACACTGATCTCCTCGCGGAGCAGAAAAACTTTTTTGCCTTTGTGTGTATTGAAACGATTCTCGAGCAGGAGCTTGTGTTCCCGGCCGGAGTAGTTCCTGATTTCGGTATCGATAAAGATTTTCGTTGCCCTGTCGTCGTTCCAGATGTGGACGCCGAAAGGTTCTATGCGGACCTCGCCGGTAACTTCCATTACCACCGGCCGGTAAATGCCAAAAGGCTGCGAGCCTTCGCTAAAACCCCATTCAGAAGAACAGCCCCCGCACACACAGGGCATATCCGATATCATATGCGGATGCTCAACCTTTACTTCGAGCAAATTGTCTGCTCCGTAATTCAGATAATCGCTCACATCGATCGTAAACGTTACCCTGCCTCCCAAATGACGACCTAAGTCCTTGTTGTTGAGCTTAATAACGGCATAAGTACCCACTCCTTCGAAACGAATAAAATAACGCTTTCCTTCCTTTTTTGGGGGAGCCACAAAGCTTTTGACGTACATGGCTGTGCCGTGCAAATTGCCGTGGGTAAGTTGGCGATAACCGTAATAATCGTCCCAGTTATGGGGCAGATTCAATTTAAGGGTGTCGTTGATTACAGCGTCGGGATTGGGGCTTTGCGTCACAAAAGAAGTCCAGCCTTCGTTGAGTTCAAAGGACTGCCTTTGGGCAATCATGGTATTACAAAGGCCAAGGCATAAAACAGTAAACAGGAGCTTTTTCATTATTTTCAACTTGGTTGTTTTGCACAGGCTTCGAAAAAGGCGGCTATATTCTCGGGGGGAGTATGCGGAGGAATGTCGCAACCCGACGAAATGACAAAATTATGGTATGATTTGGCTTTGTCGAGCAATTGCCGGCTGCTCTCCCTGACCTTTTGGGGACTGCCCAGCTTGAACAACCCAACAGGATCGAGGTTGCCCATCACCAAAACATCCGGGGGGCAAACCCTAAGAGCCTCTTCCATATCGGTGAGATTTCCGAAATGCAAGACCCTGGCCCCACTGTCTATCATGGCTTGGGTGCATTGCCCGCTGTTGCCGCAATTATGCAGAATAATACTGAATCGATCGTCTTGCAGAGCTTCTACTATTTGACGAACATAATCGCTCGAAAATGTCTGACAGTCTTCATTGGACAATAATCCCGCAGCCGGTTCGGCCATAAAGACCCCGGCAGTTCCAATGGTTTTAAGGGCCTTACAATAACTGATCAAAAAACGGGTGCATTTATCGAGCAAGAGATGAATCGTATCGGGATCCATGTAGATTTCCATCATGATTTCGGAAAGACCGAACAGCCGGCCGGCCAACGAAAAGGGCCCTATACATCCCGACAAAACGATTTTATCCTTGATGTTTTCGACAGCCAGCCGGTTGGCCAATAAATATTCAGGCAGCCTGCCGGCATCCATGCCGGGAATCTCCAGGGCTTCAATGCCTTCACGATCTTGTACCAGACGGTCGGTTACAGAAGGCACTTCGTCTTCGGGCATGGTTATTTTTGATCCGAAAGCTTCGGCTTCGACGGTCAAATCCATAATGACCGTGCAAGCCATAGAGGGATAATGGTCCGATAAATAGCGAATGGCTTCGTAATGCACTCTGCCATCGGTTACAGCGTCCCGCACCGTCTTACCTATTTTTTCTATGCCCGGATGGGTCATTATCGGCAAGGCCTTGACGGTTTTCACCTGCAGCAATTCATCTACCCAATTCATAATTTCAAACTTTAAAAGCCATTGAAAAACAAATACACTCCAATCATACACAAAACAAGGATGCCCCAGGCTATTTTTACTTTCTTATTTACTTTAATGGGCACATATTCCATTTTCTGTAAAGAAGGTTTAGATACAGCCTTTGACCAGATAAAAATAAAAAGAGCCAGAACCACAAAAATAAAGAAGGAAAGATATAAATAATGCATTCCGCTAAATATCAAGCCTGTATAATACAATATTCCTGTTCCGATACTGAAAGCTGTTCCGACTGTGAGCACCAGGTTAACGGCCTGGGTCGAAGTTTTCTTCCAGAAGACTGCAAAAAGGAAACTGGCAGCCATGGGAGGAGCCAAAAAGCCCAACACCGACTGGAAAATATTGAAGAAACTCAAACCCTGAATATAAGTGATGCCAATAGCCAAAAAGACTGAAATCAGTGCTCCGACAAAGACCACCCGGCGTCCTATGGTGCGAATATTGCTGTCGCCGGCGTCCGGACGGAATTTCTTGATGTAAATATCCATGGTAAAAACCGTGCTTAAGGAATTCAATGCCGATCCGATGGTACTAATCAGAGCCGCTACCATAACCACGATAACCAGTCCCATCAAACCGGAAGGGAAAACCGCATTAACCAATTGCAGGTAGGAATCGGTAGAATTGGTCAGGCCGGGCAAAAGCAGGAAACACAAAATACCCGGTAGGATAAACAGAGGTATATCGAGCAACTTGAGCCAGGCGCAAAAATTCGCCCCTTTTTGGCCTTCCTCCAGGTTTTTGGCTCCTAATACCGATTGCACCATCGATTGATCGGTACACCAAAACCAGACTCCCATAACAGGATAACCTACCAATATGGCCAGCCAGGGAAAATCCTTGTCGTCGAGAGGACGGAAAAGATTCCAAAATTCCACCGGAGTATCCCTGACCACCGAACCCAATCCGCCGACTTTATTAATTCCCATTACCACCAGCAACACCGAAACCCCGATCAGTAAAAGCATCTGGTAAACATTGGTATAGGCTATGGCCTTCAAACCCCCGGCCATGGTAAACAAAGCAGATACAGCCACCAGAATCGCTATGCAGGCCCAAAGAGGAATATCGAGCAACTGAGCCATAAAAACCCCGCCCGAAAACAGAGTCAGTCCCAGCCAGGATATCAAAATAGTCAGGATAGAATACCAGGCAATGTAGTTGCGTGTTTGTTCTCCAAAACGTTTGCCCATGTATTCGGGGAGAGTGGTGACTTTTGCTCCCAAATAGCGGGGCGCAAACACGAAAGCGAGGAGCATGATAAAGGGGAAAGCATACCAGGAAAAATTTCCTGCCGCAATGCCGCCTTCAAAACCGCTGCTCGCATTGGCAATCAACATAGATGGGCCCACGTTGGTACCCCACATGGTCAAACCTATGGCAAACCAGCCCAGACTTTTGTTGGCCAGGAATAAATTCCCTTCCTTTTTTTTGTTTCCGAAACTGGCCCAGGCTGCCACCAGGCCCAATATTACCAAATAAGCAACAAAGATTATTATGTCCAGAGTGGACAATTCGACAAGGGTTCTCATTTCTATCGGTATTTTTCAACTATGTTTAAGGCTTGTTCTATGTCTTTTTCCGATTTAAAATCCATCTGAATATTCAATCCCCGGTTGCCGAGAGTGTCGAGCAAAGCCTCCAGTTCATTTAGCTGTACCCAATTGATCATAACCGATTTACCTCCATCCAGAATTTTTTTGTATAAATCATACCAACGCGGATCTCCTCCCTGAGGCTGCCCCACGCCGGGTGTCCATTGTACGGCGTTCAGTTGTTTTAGTTCGAGCACTGCATCCAAATGACGGATGGCATCCACACCGTCCAGGTGGTACAAACTGTAATCCAGGTACTCACATTGTTCCTTCAGAAAAGGCAGGGAGAAAGTCCTGAAATCTTCTTCGGAAATCATGACCGAAATATCGCATTGCAACTTGGCAACTTTGCCGGGGCCCCAGATGGAAAAATAACAAAAGGCCATTTCTCCGTTCACATGGATAATGTCGTATAAACGGTCGAACACCTCAAACCAGGCTGTATTGATGGCCTTGAGTTGCTGCAGACTACCTTCGGGGTCCAATATCAGATCCATCAGTACATTGTCGGGGCCTTTGAGGCTGGACAAAACATCCAGGCCTTCGACCAGATCGGGCATACCCACGAAATACTTGTCCTGCGATTTTTGACGGCATTTTTTCAACAGATCCCGGTGCAATTGCCACCAGCGATTGTTTGGATCCAAAACAATATTTCCGTCAAATCCGGCCTGATCTCTTATCCAGATGGTATCTTCCCGGCCTTCGAGCTCTGCACCCAATATGGCTCCCAGCGACCCGGGCCCCAATTGCGTGTTGGCTACGGGTAAAATATCGGCCATAAACGAATAACCCGCCATTTTGTGGTGCAAATAGCCGGAGCGCCATTCGGGATCGAACCAAAATTGGTTCAGGTCTTTGGCGGGAGCAGGCGCCGGCACCTGTTCCCAGGGTGCTCCTTCTTTGTCGATATGTTCCCACATAGTCAACACTATACCTTGGTGTTGCCACCAATCCATATAGTGTTTTTTACTGGTTTCCCAATTTGATTTCCAGTTGTGCATGGTTTTGTCTTTAGAATTGTTCCCTGATTACTTTGTCCATATCCATTTCGTCCGTGCAGGATACCTTTTCGGGATAAAGAGGGATACTGCTGCCGGCTTTAACAAAAACCGGCATCTCGTCCAAAGGCACTTCCATAGCCTTGATCCACCGGCCTCCGCTGTATTTTTTGCGACTGAAGAAATGTACCCATTCCCCTTCGGGCAAATACACGTCGCGAATACCTTCGGAATTCATAACGGGAGCCACCAGCATATTGTCCCCAAAATAATATTGGTCGTCGATATGACGGCAGATTTTATCCTGAGGATGATGCAAGTACAGGGCCCTGAGCAAAGGAAAACCGCTACGGGTACAGGCAAGACTTTGCTCCAGAATATAAGGAATCAGGCTGTAACGCAGGTTGAGCCATTTTTTGATAATGGGCGCGATGCGGGGATAATGCCAGGGTTCTCTTTTGTGCGAACCGTGGTAACGCAAATGCGAACTAAAGACTCCGAATTGAGTCCAGCGCACGTAAATATCTTCGGGCAAAACGGAATTCATAAAATTGGGAACACCATGAAATCCGGGTACGTCGTGACTCCAAAAGCCGAAGCCGGAAAGTCCAAGGTGCAGACCGCCTTTGAGTGAACCGGCCAATCCGTCCCAGGAACAGGCGGAATCGCCTCCCCAATGAACGGGATAACGTTGGCAGCCGGCCCAACCGGCTCTGCCCCAGATTAAAGCTTCTTTGTTGACTTCTGCCGTGACTTCCCAGGCTGCTTTTTGGTAAAACAAAGGATAGAGATTACGCAGTTTTTCCGGGCTCATACTGTGGTACTCGGCATCCATATGGATGTCTTCTCCAAAATCGGTTTTTATGCAAACCACTCCCATTTCGAGCAGTGGCCTCAAAAGAGATTTATACCATTCCGTTGCCTTATCGTAAGTAAAATCGATGGTTCCGGCGTAATCTTGCACACTGAAGTTGGAAGCGCCCTGAATTTTCTTTTTAGTTTTACAGATGTAATTGTTTTCGCGGGCTTCTTCGTATTGGGCCGCATTGTAAGCAATATAAGGCAACTGCCAAAGGCTGACCCTAAAACCCTTTTCCTTGAGCTGACGTATAAAAGCGGGCGGGTCGGGAAAACGTTCGGTATTGAATTTCCATTCGCAAAGCCAGTCGGTTTCGAACCAGCCGGTATCGAGATGAATCACGTCGCAAGGATATTCTTCACTCCGCAGGCGTTCACAAATGCCCTTTACCTCTTCTTCGGAATAATAGGTCATGCGACTCATCCAAGTACCAAAACTCCATAATGGAGGCATTTGAGGAAAACCCGTGAGGCAACGGTAATTATAAAGTATCCTTTCGGGTTGGGAAGAGGCGATTAAAAACACATCAAGGCATTCTTCGTCTACCAGAATTTGAGCCGAACGGGTGGAATGATCCGCTAGGGAAAATTTGGCATAAGCACTGGTGTGCAAAAACAATCCATAGCCCTCTGAAGAAAGATAAAATGGAACATTCTTGTAAGTCCGGCGGTTGTTGACCCCCTGTCCGTCCTGGTTGTACAAAACCAGGGTTCTACCCGAAAGATCCATTTTGGCAAAACGTTCGCCCGTACCGAAAAAACATTCATCCGGCTCGGCATGAAAAGAGCAGGTCATTCTGCGAACAGCATTATCCTGCTCAACGTAAGCCAGGGCAAAAGCATCGTGCCTGGCGGGCGAAAACATATCGTAAGCCGACAGACGAATTTCTTTTTCCCCGTCCGGATAAAGTCTCAAATCAATGGTTTCGTCGGGGGCCGGTTGCAGGTCGCTCCACCAGTCAATTTCGGGTTCGGCAAAACTGACAACGGCTCTGACAAGCTTTTGAGTGTCGTATACAGTCCATTGGCCGGGCTGTTTTTCTACCGACAAGGGCTCCACTTTCAATCCGGGATCCCGTTCGAGCATGGCCGAATCTTCTCTAAATGCAGAACCGGCAGCCGTAGTCAGCCGCAAAATAGCTGAACCGTAGGCTCTAAGCCTCAAGGTGAGGATTTTTTGGGGAACTTTGATGTCCGGACGGATCTCGTTGGAATTTTCCTGTTGCTGAAAAGGCACTTGCACGAGGACATCGCTGCCTTCTACGAAGATATCCAAGGGACGGCAAGCTCTCCACAGGCGCTCTCCCTCGTTCAGTTCCATGTTGAAATCCAGAAAATCGAAAAGCTGATAGTTGCTTGGTCTCATATTGGAAAGGGCTGAGTGTACTTTAGATTAAACTGCAAAGAAAACAAAATAAACCAGAACTAATACCTTTTAGGGGTCAGGCCTTTTTTGAATTTTAGAATCTTTATAATCTGTAATGTTCCCTTTTGAAATACTTCCGACTGTACCGTGCTCTTATATAAATTCAATTAGTAAATGCAACTAAAGGCTGCCCTCATCTGAAATTTTATGCGTATTTTTGACAAATTTCAGCTCTAATCTGTAAATATACCCGACTGTATTCACAATTTGCCCTGTTAACCATCATACCATGCGCTTTATTCGACCCTTTCCCTTGCCTCTAAAACCTTTACTGCTTTTGTCTTTTTGTTTTCTGTGGTTTTTTTCCCCAGAACAAAAACTGAAAGCCCAAAACACGGAGGAAGGGCTTTTGTTGCATTACAGTTTCGACATGATCGAAAACACTTCCATTCCCGATGAATCGGGTAACACCAATCACGGAAGTATTTTCGGCTCAGCGTTCTCCACCGGGGGTTGGTCGGGAAATGCGCTTGAATTTAGAGAAGTGGGCGATTATGCCCTGCTGCCTAACAACATCAATGCAAGCCTCAACGACTTCAGTATTGCCGTTTGGGTTAAAGGAAATGCTTCCTGGAACACCTGGTGCAGGATCTTCGATTTTGGCCGCGGCACCGATTATTATATGTTTTTAACGCCTTTGGCAGGAAGCGGAACCGCCCGTTTTGCTTTCAAAAACGGAGGAGGAGAACAGATTGTCGATGCCTCCGGCCCGCTGCCCTACAACGAATGGGTTCATGTTTGCCTGACAGTGGATTATACCGGCGATACCGGTCTTGGAATACTGTACATCAACGGAATCGAGAGCGGACGAAACGAGAATATCGGCATCACACCGGCTATGTTAAGCCTCGAGGCCGAAACCAACGCCAATTACCTAGCTAAATCGCAATTCAGTGATCCCGGACTTAATGGTGCTTTGGACGACTTCAGGATATACAACCGGGTGTTGAGCGTCGAAGAAATTGCCCTGCTCAGCGGGTTTCCAATTGAGCTTCTACAACAACACCAGGCGCTGGACCTGGGCGACCTGAGCCAGGTAAGTTCAAATCTGAATTTACCCCTGAGTTTGGGCGACCGGGGAGTGCAAGTCGACTGGACTTCGAGCCATCCCGACATCATCTCAAATCAGGGCGTGGTTCAACGTCCGGAGTATTTTAATGCCAGCGTCACTCTCACGGCCAACCTTAGTCTGACGGAGGGAGGCAAAAGCTACAGTCTGACCAAAGTCTTTCATGCCATCGTTTTAGCCCTCAGAATACCGGAAGAATTGCTGGCCCGCTGGAATTTCAACAACGACAACTTATTGTTGGGAGGGGAGCAAATTCAGGTCTTGGACGCTTCGGCCAACCAATTTATCGCTACCTGTATGAACCGGGCAAAAATCATTACCATAGGAGAAAATCCGCGGTTTAATGTTCTGGATCTGGGCCATTCCAATGGGTATTTTGATATGGGAACCGAAATTGGGGCAGCCATATACGCGCTGGAAGATTACAGTATCGGTATCTTTTTCAGAGTGGACGAAAGCTACGGCAATCTGAGCGCTTACGGCAACTGGGTATGGAATTTCTCCAACTCGGACCAACTGGCTACCGAGGCTAACGGAGCCCTGTGGGGAGCACTGAGATCACAACAGCAAACCATCTGCAGAACACATTACGGCACCGAACAAACCGTACAATTAGGCTCACCTGCTCCACAAGGCAAATGGCACCATATGGCCGCCACCTACAACAAAGAGACGCAAACCGCCATATTGTACATCGACGGAATCGCTGTAGCCACCAACAACCGGGTAAGCCAAACTTGTGCCAATGCCCTTGCAATAAGCGGACGCAGCGGCACTTTATACAACTGGCTGGGACGCTCCTGCTATACCGGAGATGCCTACCTGGCCCAAACCCTGCTCTACGATTTTCAACTGCATAGGGTAACTTTATCCCAGACTGAACTGAACAATCACTTCAGTATTACAAACACCCTTATGGCGCTCAACGCAGCTTACGAAGAAAATCCCGATTACCACAATTCCCTTTTGCCTCAGGAATTCGAAGCCCTGAGCCTGGTGGACACTCTCGATCAAGACCTAACCTTGCCCGTTCAGGGCCGGATTGACCCCGGTATCAGCATTAAGTGGAGTTCGAGCCATCCTGAAATCCTCTCCAACGAAGGCGTGGTTAATCGCCCCAATTACGTTGATTTCATCGTCAGCCTAACGGCTACTCTCCAGAGTGGAGCCGATTACATGAATAAAACATTTCGTGTGGTAGTCAAGGCCAATGAAGGAAGCTCTTTTAAAGGGAACCTTATACTTCACCACGATTTTTCAGTAAGGGTCGACAGCCTGGTAAAAGACCGGGCAGAAAAACAATTTGACGCCGTTTTAAAAGGAGGAGCTCAAGTAAGAAAAATCGGATTGAACGACAACAGCTTCAAGGTGCTTGATTTAGGCAAAAGCCAAACAGCTTATCTGGACCTGGGCGAAGAAATCGGAAAAATCATCCCCAGCCTCTCCGATTTCAGCATTGCCTGCTATTACAGAATAGACAAAGAGTATCAGGATTTAAATTGGAACGGCAACTGCCTGTGGAATTTCTCCAACTCCGACGATATATATACCGAACCTCTGGGATATATGTCGGCCTTTCTGAACAATCAGGGTTATTATATTTCCTCCGGCAATTGGATATCGGAGCAAAGCCTCGCAACAGGCAGTACGGCCGGCAAAGACTCCTGGCATCATTTGACCTACACACAACAAGCAAATACAGGCACTTTATACCTCGATGGCCTGATGGTCGCCTCGGGCGTCCTCAGCGCAAAGCCTTTGAACAGCCTGCAAAAAAAAGGCTTGAACGGCACTTCCTGCAATTGGATAGGACGCTCTCCCTACGCAGGCGATCTCTACCTGCAAAACACCCTGGTTTACGATTTCAGAGTGTACAACAAAGCCTTAAGTCCTTTCGATATTTCAGACGGCCTGCTGAATGTACCCCAGACGCTAGGAGCGCTCAATCTTGCTTACAGCCAAACGAGTTCCCTCGGAAATACACGCAAACAGCAGGACATTGATCTGTACACGGGAACAGGTCTCCTCCTGTTGCGAGGGCTAGAACCGGGCGATCACATCCGTATTTTATCGTTGACAGGCTCAGATATTAAACATTATTATTCAACAGGTAACAGCATTAGTATAAACAGTTCGGAGTTTCAAACCGGTATGTATTTATTACAGCTTATTCGCGAGCAAACCTGTGTCTGGACGACAAAAGTCATCATTCCTAATCCTGCTTTATGAACAAAGCCTTACTGTTCCTAGTCTTGTGCGCCCTAGCCGGCACTGCGAAAGCTGCCGTCGATTATCAGGTAAGAATTTCGGAATTTATGGCCTCCAATAAATCGACCATCCTCGATTCTGAAGGAAAATCCTCCGACTGGATAGAAATTCACAACGCCGACAGTGAGGCCGTAATGCTCGAAGGCTGGTCTCTGAGCGATGAGCGAAAAAATCCCCGTAAATGGGTATTTCCCGCTGTTGAGATAGAAGCCGGAGCCTATTTGCTGGTCTTTGCTTCCGGCAAAAATAGAAGAGATCCCGGGGAAGAATTGCACTGCAACTTTAAATTAAGCAGCGCGGGCGAATACCTGGCATTGTACAGTCCTGAGGGAGTTGCCTACAGTTGTTTCGATACCTATCCGGCCCAGGAAGCCGATGTTTCTTACGGTTACATAGACAGTTGCCTTTTTTTCTTTGAACAAGCCACTCCCGGACATCCCAATGAACAATCGATTGCCATACGTCTGCTTTCTCCAGTTTGCAGTCATCCCAGAGGATATTACGATACGGCCTTTGTGCTGACTTTGGAATCCCTTGTCCCCGGAGCCGATATTTATTACACACTGGACGGCAGTCCGCCTGTACCGGGCCATAGTACACTGTACGAGCAGACCCTATCCGTCACCGGCAACACCATTCTAAGGGCTGTTTGCGCTAAAGAGAATTACCTCCCCAGCAAGGCCGCCACACTGAGTTATTTGTTCATCGACGATATCCTGAATCAATCCAACAGCCCGGAAGGCTATCCGGAGTTTTGGGGCAGCTATGCTCAAAAAACAGGTACCGCCGTCGCCGATTACGAAATGGATCCTGAATTGATAGCCGAACCTGCCTATGCCGCCTCGGTACGCGAAGGGCTCCGCGATTTGCCCGTCGTTTCGATAGCAGGCGATAAAAATCATTTTTTCAGCCACGAAAAAGACTCTGTAAACGGAGGCATTTACATCTATACCGGGCCACCCGTGGGCAAGGACAAAACCGGAGACGGATGGGAAAGGCCGGTTTCTTTTGAATATTTCAACTCCGCCGATAGCGTTTCTCTGCAAGTTAACTGCGGCATTCGCATACACGGGGGACATAGCCGTCTGGCCGAAAAAAGTCCCAAACATTCTTTTCGTTTGGTTTTCAAGCCCAAATTTGGCCCGACCCGTTTGGATTTTCCTTTTTTCGGACCTAAGGGGCCTGAAGAATTGAACGCTTTGGTATTGAGAGCAGGTTTTTGCAACAGCTGGATTCATTCCGATGCCGAAGCCAGAACCATTGCGCAATACATCCGCGATGCCTGGGCCAAGAACACCCAACAGCAAATGGGACATCCTGCCAGTTGCAATTCCTATGCACATCTCTTTATCAACGGCCTGTACTGGGGCTTGTACAATCCTTCCGAAAGAATTGAAGACGATTATTGCGAAATACATTTCGGGGGAGACAAAGAGGACTACGATGTTATAAAACAAGATGAGGAACAAAACAACATCATTTACGCTTCCGACGGGAACACTACAGCCTGGTTCAAGCTTATCTCCGCCCTTAAAACCATCCCCGGACAAGCTGTCTATCAGGAAATTCAGGGCAAAAATCCCGACGGTTCTCCTCATGCTTCCAAAGAAGCCTTGCTCGATATGCAAAATTTTATCGATTACATGCTGATCAATTTCTACGGAGGCAACACCGACTGGGACCACCATAATTGGATCGCAGTGCGCAACAGGACCAACTCCGCTCAAGGTTTCCGGATTATATGCTGGGATTCGGAGCATATACTAAAAAGTCCTAACGAGAACAGGCTCAGTTTGAATAAAACCAATTGTCCCAGTTTTATTTTCCAACAATTAAGGAACTGTGCTCAATTCCGGTTGGATTTTGCCGACCGGGTACAAAAGTATTTCTTCGACGGCGGCCTGCTTAGTCCCGACGGCGCAGCCGCCACCTGGACAGCCATTGCCGACATCATCGACAAAGCCGTTTACGCCGAATCGGCCCGCTGGGGCGATTACCGCAGGGACGTACACCCTTCGAATCCTCCCGGAGTCTTGTATCGCAAAGACGTCCACTACGATGCCCAGAAAAAATACTTGTTGGAAACCTATTTTCCCCAACGCAGCGGCATCTTTTTAAACCAACTCAAAGCAGCCTCCCTTTTTCCTCAGGTGGAAGCTCCCGAAATTTTGCTCAACGACGAAAAAGTCAGCCGGGACACTTTAAACATCCACGATGTTTTATGTCTGAAAACCAGCCGGGGCTCCGTTTATTACAGCCTGGACGGACAGGATCCGCTCGACTGGTCCGGCGGACAGGAAGCTGTTCTGTCGGCCTCTTCGCAATTGTACACCGGAGCCTTCAGTCCCGATTCAAGTATTATTCTCAAAGCCAGAACCTTATACAACAACAACTGGAGCGCTCTGAGCGAAAAGCAATTTTTCCTGAAAAAACCGGTATCCGCCTTAAATGAGATCAGTTCGGATCCTGAAACTCCCGGGCTGACCTGTCATCCGAATCCTGTGCATCTGGATGGGGTGATAAGCTACCACTTACCCTATAAAGCCGACGTTAAGCTGAGTTTGTACGCTTTGGACGGAACTAAAATCAGGGAATGGCAGGAACAAAACCGTGAAGCGGGCAGACAGCAGGTTTACCTGGATGCCTCCGGTTTACAACCCGGATTCTATCTGTTGCGCCTCGATGTACTCGGAATGGATGCCTCCTGCTCCGCCACCGTCAAATTAATCCGAAAATAATCAGGGAATCAATATTTTCCCGCTACTTACCGTGCCGGAATAATACATCCGGTAAATGTAGAGACCGGGACGGAGTTCGGAACAATCCAAGCTCCTGTGTCCCACTGCATTGGGTTCATGCGAAGTCAGCACTTTTCGGCCGTCGGGCAGAAAAATTTCTACACGAATGCTGCCCTCGAGGGGCAAATTATAATGCAGGCAACCTCGGGCAAAATAAATATCTTCGGGCGGAACAGAAAGCCCCGACAATTGGGTTACAGTATCTCTGTATGTATAGGCTGCTTCGGCCAGAGCCGACCAGGTTGATCCGTTGAGCACTCTGGCTTTGACCAGAATATAGGACTGATCCAGTGAAATACTGTCGCTGTACCTAATGGCAGATTCCGACACCCCGGAAACAATAGGGACCCTGGGGTCTGTGCCGTCGAGTGTATAATAAATCTGTCCGGCCCCGGCCGATATACCCAGCTTAGAACGACTGTAGTACTCCCCTCCTCTCTTACTGAATACGGGGGCCTCCAGAGAGGGATAAAAGCCTTCGTCTTTGAGTTGTTGCAACAAAATGGCTGTCCGTTGGGGAAAATAATCTTTCAATAAACTTTCCTTTCGGGGCTTCCAATGGTCGTTGGGAGTATACACTACTGTTGTTTCATTGTTCATCTTACGGTAATCGCCCCAGCGGGCCGATTCGGCTATCAGAGGCTTTTCGATTTCTGAGGCCAGTTTTTCGTAACGAGCCGCTGCCGCCTCGGGAGTCAGCAGCCCCCCGTTAAACAGATGTTTGTACACCCGGTCGGCAAAAAGCAACCGGAATTCCGGATTATTTTTCAGGCCTGCCAGGATTTTGGTGGGTTCACCGTCTCTCATCGAGACCTTGTTATCGTACACATCTATCAGGGCTGTTTCGGCATCCCAGCACAGAAAGCGAAAACCTTTATCCGGCCGGTAACGGTGTCTCAGTGCATACCAATTTCCCCTGTCCCAATCGCTGTTTCCGATATAAAAATTGATCAGCATGTAGTCGATAAAGCCTTCTAGGTCCAGGAGTTTTTCCGAGATAATCCTGGCGTAATTAGAGTCGTCGGGGCTGCTCCCCACCTGAGTGGCAATACCGTACATTTCGTTGAAGATATCTCTTCCCAAAAAGCGATCGGGTTTTCCATCGCCGTCGTCGTCTATTTCAATACCGTCCACAATTCCTTTGTCGTCTTTGTCGCTGGCCAGATCCTTCACTACATCGTAGTCTTCTTCATCACCTCCCAGATAAGCTTCGGCAAATTCGCTTTTGACCCGTTCGTTTAAATCGTAGACTCCCCAGTACAATCCGTTGATGTAGAGATGCACAAAACGATTGTGCACGGCCAGATGCCCCATAGCCAACTGCGTCTCCTTGGCAAAAGGATCAATGATATACTGGGCCATGGGACGTTGTACGGCATAACTGTGTTGACCGTCGGTACCGTTCTTGATCCAGGTATAATTGTAACCGGCACGTAATATAAGATGATCGAAACGATCGGTGGCCGTTTCTTCATCGAAGATGGGATAATTCAATTTGGGAAAACCGTAAGATTTTCTGAAATAGAAACGGAAAGAACGTTTGGGACTGTTTCCCGGCTTGCGGCTGTTACCTCCGTTTATCCTTAAACCGGCATTTATTTGAAACGATTCCCCCGTTTTGGGATTAAGGTATTCCATGGAGGCAGGACGCTCCCATTCGTCTCCTTTTTTCTCGGAATTCACGTAAATACCCCTATCCAAATTAAACAGGGAATCGGGATGCAACATTATACTGATGCTGGGCAACTCAAGCAGGGCATCGAGTATTTGATTCTCGTAATCGGGATGTTGGCAAATACCGGCATCCATCTCGTAATCGGCCGGATAAGTACTGTCGTTCCATACCTGAGGATAACCGGCAGGCTGTTGACCTTGCCTGAGTACATCCTCCAAAAAAATAAAAGATCTGCTCACGGAAGGACTTAGGCGCCCATCTTCGGTTATGCACACAGCCCGGACAACTGTCGTAGTAGTGATTTACAGAGGGGTGGTATACAGTTGAGCTTGTTCTTTGTTGGGCAAACTGCCGTCGGTAGTATAATAAATTTCCTGGCCCTCGAGCGCCACACTCAGCTCCAATTCAAAAGCCTGATGGTAAAAATCGGCAGGCTTGCTGAAAACCGGCGGCAACACCTGATCTCCGAGTAAATTTTCGGAGCCCGGACTGGGATTTTCGAGATAACATAATTGTCCCTGATAGATACCATAAGACACATTGCTTCGCTGAGGGGGATAAGCCGGTGAATAAGCAAAGGCAGGAACCAAAGCTCCCGGCTCAACCAAGGCCAGAAACTCACCCGAAGAGGCTAATTTAAAGTTGGTATGCAATTCTTCGTTTTCCGTCCTCCTGTCTTTATCCGAAGCAAAAACCAGCAAATAGGCTCCGGCTTCCAGATTGACGGAGGGGAACAGCCATTTCTGTAAATTCGTCGAATCATCGGTCAAAGACCAGTTCTCCAGATTGACAAGATCTTCTCCCGCATTGTACAATTCTATCCAGTCGGAATTTTCACCGTCCTCATCTTGAATAATGCCGTTGTTAATACTCAAAAATTCATTGATAAGCACCTTAGTCTCAGCTTTAATAGCAAGAACCGGCAACAAAAGAAACAATAATAAAGACAAAGCCGTCCTCAAAGCAGCAGATGCAAATCGCGACATACGAAAGAGAAAAAAATCTGAGTCAGAGTTATTCAAACGGTACAAAAATCAAGAATTAAGCCGGCAAAAATAGGCAAAATTTTGTATTTGTTCCTAATTGTCTATTTTTGCGTACATAAAACGACAGCCGTGGAAAAACATAATGCAGTATTGCTACTCTGTACCGGCGGCACCATCAGCATGTCCGAAGATCCTGTTACCGGAGCGCTGCGACCTGTCAATTTTGAAAAAATTTTCGATTACCTGCCCGAATTAAACAAGATCGGAATCAGGACGGATTCCATTGCTTTTGATCCGCTTATAGACTCCTCCGACGTTGATCCTTCGATCTGGAGCAAACTGGCACATATCATCTATGATCACTACCATCAATACGACGGTTTCGTGGTATTGCACGGAACGGACACCATGGCTTACTCAGCTTCGGCTCTGAGCTTTATGCTGAACAACCTGTCCAAAGCGGTCATTTTTACAGGCTCACAATTGCCCTTGGGGGTATTGCGTTCCGATGCACGCGAAAACCTGCTGACTGCCATTGAAATTGCCGCAGCCAGAGAAAACGGCCGGCCTATAGTACCCGAAGTTTGCATTTTTTTCGAAGACACTTTGTTGAGAGGCAACAGAACTACCAAGCAAAACGCAGAGCATTTTAACGCATTTTGCTCGCACAATTATCCTCCTTTGGCCAAGGCCGGAGTACACATTAGATACGCCAAGAAATTCATACATTATCCCGATCCTCAGAGCTCACTCAGCCTACGTACCCGCATCGACCAACAAGTGGCCGTACTGAAAATCTTTCCGGGAATTTCAGAAAAAACGGTGAGAGCCATCCTCGAAATGCCCGGCCTGAAAGCGGTAGTACTCGAAACCTTCGGTTCAGGAAATGCTCCCCGGCAGGAATGGTTCCGAAAAGCCCTTTCGGAAGCCAACGACAAGGGCATTATCCTTGTGAACAAAACCCAATGTGCCGTAGGCTCCGTAGAAATGGGACGCTACGAAACCAGCCTCGATTTGCTGAATGCCGGTGTACTGAGCGGTATGGACATTACCACCGAAGCCATAGTGACCAAGCTGATGTATTTGATGGGAGAACACAATTCTACGGAAGAGGTAAGAAAACTTCTGCAAACCAACCTTTGCGGGGAGATCAGCCTCGAAGACGAACAGGCCTACTTGGAACCCTTACGATAAAACGCCCTATTCCGTAAATCGCTTAATAAGGTTATACGCCTGATACATACCTAATTCTCCTGCTTTACTCAAATCTCTCAAGCCGTTTTCGCGTTCGCCCAGATAAATACGTATGATTCCTCTGTTGTACCAGGCTTCGGCGAAATCGGGACTGAGTTCTATGGCGCGGTTGAAGTCTTCGAGAGCACTGCGATAGTCCTTCTGCAAAAAGCGGATGTAGCCTCTGTTGTACCAGGCATAAACAAATTCGGGAGCTATTTCGAGCACTTTCTCGTAATCCTGCATTACCAGTATATATTCCGCTCCAAATGCCTCTTCGCCTACGGGAGTAAGTTTGGAGCCCGACTGCTTATCTTCGTCCGTTTTTTTAGTTGAATACGCCGAAAGTTGAATTTCTTCCTGAATATTCTGCGACTGTTCAAACATAAGCAAGTCGAAACGCAAGTTGGCTCTCTCAAAATAGGCCAACACGAAATCCTTATCCAAAAACAAAGCACGGTTCAGGTCGAGCAGTGCATTATCGTTATCCTTGACCAAAGCAAAATCCAAGGCCCTGGCAAAGAACAGTACCGCCCTTCCGGCGTTTTCTCCTATCAATTTGGAATAGAGGTCAATAGATTCAAAATGCTTTTCGACTTGTTCCTCACTAAGTGATTTGCAACGGTTGGAAATAAGTAGACCTTCGAAGCGAACATCGCTCTGATCGAGCGATTCCAGATAGTGCCGGTAATTCATGGGGCGTTTCATCCCTACGGGATGTAATTCCTCATAAAAACTCAAACGATACATGGGCTCCAGGGCAAGCCGGACTTGCTGATCCTGTACTCTGCCCCTGATCGGATTGGCATAGCGGCTCGACTGCGCCAGTTCGTTGGGAGGCACTATCACCCGGTTGTATTTAAATAAATCCTTGTCTGTTTCTTCGCGGGTTTTTTCATCCTCCCCCCTGTCGCCCGCGGCGCTGACCTCTTTGCCGGCAGCACGTTGTTCACGTATCTTGTTTTCAAGATCCCAGGCGGCAAAATAATCTTTGTCTGCTCCTTTGGTGTCCCGCATTTTTTTACGCAATTCCGAGCGTTGGTAAAAGGCGGGATAAAAATTGGGGTAACGGTCAATTATCAAGCTCAAATCCGCTTCAGCACCCTCCAGATCTCCGATGTTCGACCGCAATACCGCACGATTGTATATGGCCAGATCGTTACCGGGTTCCATAAAAATAACTTTATCGAAGTCCTCGATAGCTCTGTTGTCGTCGCCTACTTCCGCTCTGATTAACCCGCGGTTGAAGTAAGCCGTCAGGGAATTGGGATTGATTTGTACCACCCGGTCCAAATCGTTCAGGGAGCCTCTGTAATCATTCAGATAATAACGAGCCAGAGATCTGTTGATAAAATAGGATTCGTTGTCGGGTTCCAGGTGGATGGCTTCGTTGAAATCACTAATGGCATCGGTAAAATTTTTGCGCAACAAATTGACATAAGCCCTCGAAGCGTAGGCAGGAGCAAAATAACGATCCACGGCCAGAGCCCGGCTAAAATCATCGACGGCTCCCAGCGTGTCGCCTGTTTCCACCGACAATTGTCCCCGGCTCATGTAAGCATACAGAAAATTAGGGTCTTTGCGCAATAATTCATCCAGGTCGTTGCGGGCTTCCCGGTGCTGACCGGCGTACATCCTGGAAATACCTTTATTCAGCATCAATCCTTTGTGTTCGGTGTTGAATTCCAGGCCCTGCTCGCAATCTTCTATGGCTGCCTCGTATTTTTTGAGATGCATACGGGCATAGCTTCTGACATAATAAGCCCTGACGATAAAGGGATTACGCTCGAGCGCGGCCGTACAATCTTCTTCGGCACTCAAAAAATCTTCGAGACTCAGCTTAGAGATCGCCCGGTACAAGTAAGGCTCTGCCAGATAGGGCTTTGATTGTATTACCCGATTGAAATACTGTATGGAAAGGATGTAATCTTCGAAATACAGGGCATTCCGGCCGATGATCATCATCCTGTCGGTGTTGATCTGCGATTTTGTCACAGACCACGGATTCAATAAGGTTATCAGCAACAGCAGAGCTGTTAGCAAGCCCCGGTTCACTATTTTATCCCCATCCCGGTTTGTCATGTATTGCTGTCTTCTGATATTTTTTTAAAATGCTCAGCGCAAAGCTCTGGTTTTATAAGTACATTCCACCCTGCCTTTTGCAATATTGTTGAGCTTTCCTTTGACCAGTTGCTTACGAATAGGATTAATACGGTCGGTGAAAACTTTGCCGTTCAGATGATCGTATTCGTGCTGAATTACTCTGGCCACATAATCTTCGAAGACTTCCTTGTGTTGCTTAAAATCGGTATCCTGATATTGTAACACAATTTTTCTACTCCTCGCTACATTTTCCTGAATACCCGGCACACTCAGGCAACCCTCTTCCAAAATTTCCGTATCCTCGGAATATTCCAAAATCTTAGGATTGATAAAGCTTCGGGTATAGCCGGAAAAAGAGGGTTCCTGGTCGGCCAGCGGTCTTAAGTCAACAATAAAAAGTCTGATGGGCAGGCCAACCTGAGGAGCAGCCAGGCCGACGCCTTCGGCCTGTTCCAGGGTGTCTTGCATATTGCTGATGAGCTCAGGGAGCCCGGGATAATCCGGCCCGATTTCTTCAGCCTCCTTACGCAAAACGCTTTGGCCGTATAAATAAATGGGTAGTTGCATAATTTATTTGTTAAATTCCATGTAATCCTGAAGCAATATGGTGGCGCTCACTTCGTCGGCCAAGGCTTTGTTTCGACGGTCTTTCTTCTTCAATCCTCCCTCCAGCATCGCTTTGTGAGCCAGCACGGAAGTGAAACGTTCATCTGAATACACCAATGGGATCTCCGGATATTTTTTTTTGAATTTTCTGACATAAGGCTCTATATAGCTCATGGCTTCGGAGGGTTCGTTGTTGAGCTGTTTTGGCAAACCCACCACCACCAGGTCGACTGTTTCTTCTTTGAGATACTGTTCGAAAAAGGCATCCAAATCCTGAGTCGCAACCGTTTTCAATCCGTTGGCAATAAGTTTTAAGGGATCGCTTACAGCTATTCCGCAACGTTTTCGCCCATAATCTATGGCCAGAATTCTTCCCATATCTTTTTAAAAACCAAACACAAAAATACACTAATTATTGTTCTTGCACAGGATTCCGGGCTCAAAAAAATCGGTTAAAGCCATTAAAAAAGCAATCTGATTAAATTAATCTACTGATTAATAGTGTAATAAACAATTATATCTGCAAAATTGTCACCAACAACTGCCACTTTGTCGCCAATATGCTTCAGGCACAAGATTTGTGAGTTATAGAGTAGTGATGAATAAAAAAAAATAATATAACTTTTAAAACTTACAGCTATGACAACAACTATCAGAAAATTTCAAAACCACTGGTTCCCGAGCCTGTTCAACGACATGTTTGATAAAGAATTCACAGTCAGTGCTCCAATTTGCACTCCCGCTGTCAACGTTATTGAAGACGAGAAATCCTATCGCATAGAAATGACTGCTCCGGGCATGACCAAAAAAGATTTCAGCATCAGACTGGACGAAAACGATGTTTTGGTGGTAGAAATGAAAAAAACCACCGACAAAAAGGAAGAGGACAAAAAACTCAATTACCTGCGCCGTGAATTTGCCTATACGGAATTTAAGCGGAGCTACTACCTTCCCGAAGATGTAGACAAGAAAAACATCAAAGCCAGTATGGAAAATGGAGTACTTAATATTGAACTCCACAAAAAAACCGAGGCTCAAAAAGCCAGCGAAGTAAAACGCATCGAGATCAGTTAATATATCTCTCGGGTATTAGTCCAAAGAAAACGGGGATCCTGTTGTATAAAACAGAGTCCCCGTTTCTATTTCTATATTCATGCAATGCTTTACCGTCCTATGCTTTTCTTATAATCTTCGAAACGTTTGACATTTTCTTTGCTAAGATTGATGTAGTTGGTAGCATTCTTGTTTTCAGGATCGTATTTCAATACCTCTTCAAACAAAGTAATTGCTTCTTTGTACTTTTCAGTGGCTTGGGTCATTGTCGATATGTAAGCATCTATGTTGGTACTGGAAGCTGTCCCCGCTATAGAGTTCGCTTCATTGAAAGGTTTGGAGGCTTCACGCATGAGTTGTGCACTCAACAAGCCGGATATACTACTGGCGTATCTGCTTTCAGGATAATTTTCCAGACCCTTAAGCAATACTTCTTTCATTTGTTCCACGTCTTCTCTATCCTTAAGAATTAGTGCTTTTGAGTAAAGAGAAGCATCGTCGCGGTATTTAAGCTCAATACATTGATCGTACAAATCCAGCGCAAGAGAGTCTTTTCCACACTGACGGGCCAGATTGGCGTAGTTGAACAAGAAGTTGCCGTCGGTGGGAGTATCGGAACGGCCGAAAGAGGCGTACTTGGAAAAATACTCAAAGGCTGTTTCGTATTCTTTGGCCTGTATCATGGTGAAACCGGCATACTTATGCGCAGATTCATAAAGACTCAAGGTGTAGATGTCGTCGGCAACACCTTCTGCACCGGAATTCAGGTATTTTTCCCAATAACCGATGGCCGTAATGTAATCTTTTTGATTATAGGCTATGTTCCCCTCGTTCTTAATTTTATCTGTTTCACTGGGCTCTTCTTGCGCGAAAACAGTGATCATGGGTAAAAGAGCCAAAAATAATAATGCAGTTTTTTTCATGTTGTCGTTATTATGATATGTGATGGTTAATAAAAGAACGCCCCAAAGGTATAAAATATTCTTCTCCAAACATGTGAAAAATTCTAAACAATACTTGACCATCTCTTACTTACATACTTTTTCGAAGAAAGCCGTTTATATTCGTTTATTTTTTATACCTTCGCAGATCAAAAAAAACCTTGATAAATAGATAATTACCAATTATATAAAGGATTATGACTTGGCTAACTGAACTTATTCAGAACGATTCCGTTGCACGTACAATTTTAATTCTGGCCGTAGTAATTTCGAGTGGTATTTACTTAGGCAAAATCAAGATTTTCGGCATCTCCCTGGGAATCACCTGGGTTTTGTTCGTTGGTCTGATACTGGGACATTTCGGATTCAGTATCCAACCCACGGTGTTACATTTTATAAAAGAATTCGGTCTGATACTCTTTGTGTACTCCATTGGCATGCAGGTAGGCCCCGGCTTCTTTTCTTCTTTTAAGCAAGGAGGAATCCGCTTGAATATGTTGGCTGTGGGGGTAGTTCTATTGGGAGTTTTAACGGTTCTGGGCTTTTTCTGGCTAACCGATTATCCTATGACCACATTGGTTGGAATTATGTCCGGTGCCGTTACCAACACACCCGGTCTGGGTGCCGCACAACAAGCTTACCTGGAAATATACCAAAGCAATGCGCCCGATATTGCGCTGGGTTACGCTGTTGCCTACCCACTGGGCGTGGTGGGTGTCATTGGCGCAACCATCTTAATACGCATCCTGTACAAAATAAAATTTCAGGACGAAAGCCGCCGTCTTCAAGAAGAATACGAACGCAACCACAATTCTTTCGTATTGGCCAGCGTAGAACTTATGAATCCCGCTCTGTTCGGAAAAACCGTTGAAGAAATTCACCGCCTGTCGCTTTCTCAATTTGTGATTTCTCGGGTTCTCAAAAGCGATCAACGCATGGAATTGTGTAACAATACCACCAAATTGGAAGAAAAGGATAAAATTCTAATAGCTACCGATTCGGGAGATCTTCAGGCAGTTATTGCATTTTTTGGAAAACGCATTGAGATGGACTGGGACAAAATTCCATCAGATTTGGTTTCGAGACGTATCCTGCTCACCAAAACCGACGTCAACGGAAAAACTCTGGGATCACTGCACTTAAGAAAACTCTACGGAGTCAATGTGACCAGAGTGAACCGATCGGGTATGGATTTGCTGGCCTCCCCCTCGCTCGTACTGCAAATGGGCGACCGTCTGATGGTGGTGGGCAGTTTGGAATCTATACAAAAAATTGAAAGCCTCCTGGGCAACTCTCTTAAGCGACTTAGAGAACCTAATCTGATTCCCATTTTCCTGGGTATTTTTTTGGGAGTTTTGCTCGGAAGTGTACCTATCCGCTTTCCGGGTATACCCCAGGCTGTAAAACTGGGACTGGCAGGAGGCCCGCTCATTGTTGCCATTTTGATAAGCCGTTTTGGCCCGAAATACGGTTTACTCACCTACACCACCATGAGTGCTAACCTAATGCTGAGGGAGTTGGGAATTACCTTGTTTTTGTGCAGCGTAGGCATAGGAGCCGGCGATCTCTTTGTCGAAACCGTTTTCAATACCCAGGGATTGAGTTGGCTTGGCATAGGTTTGGTGATTACCGTTTTACCACCGCTTATCGTTGGCATTTTAGCCCGCAGTGTTTTCAAATTGAATTACCTGGATATAATGGGATTACTATCGGGAAGTATGACCGATCCTCCCGCCCTGGCCTACGCCAACAGCAGTTCCGGCAGTGACCAACCTGTAGTTGCTTACTCCACCGTTTATCCTTTGACCATGTTTTTACGTGTCCTTTGCGCGCAGATACTGATTTTGATCTTTGCTTAAATGATCTATCCGCAGAATTTTGAAATAAAAACAGGCTTTGACCAAATCCGCCTTTTGCTACAAGAGCAATGCAGCAGTACTTTAGGTAAGGAAAAAGTCTTGGAAATGTGTTTTTCCGACGATTACAAAGACATACTCCTTGCCTTGGAACTCAGCGCGGAATTTTTGGCTGTATTACATGGTGAACAGACTTTTCCCGAGATTTTATTTTTCGATCTAAGAGCTGTGCTGAAACGCCTTCAGGTTGAAGGAAGTTATGCCGACCAAAAAGAACTGTTCGATTTAAAACGCTCATTGGACAGTTATCATAAGGTATTGCTTTTTTTAAACCACAAAGAACAAGCTACACTTCTCTATCCCAGGCTAAAAGAGCTTGCTGCCGGACAACAAACTTTCCCACGAATAATAGAACAGATAGACAGCATCCTCGATAAATCCGGCGAAATACAGGATCATGCCTCCCCGGAACTGGCACAAATCCGAAAAAAAATCTCCATTACTACAGCGGGCATCTCGCGCAAACTGCACATATTGATCAAAAAAGCTCAGGAAGAAGGCATCGTCGAAAAAGGCAGCAGCCCCAGTGTGCGCGACGGCCGCCTGGTGATTCCCGTTCCTCCGGCCCATAAACGCAAGATCAGCGGTATTGTACACGATGAGTCGGCCAGCGGTAAAACTGTTTATATAGAACCGGCCGAATTGGTCGAAGCCAACAACCAGGTCAGGGAACTTCAGAGCGAAGAAAAAAGAGAGATTCTCCGCATTCTGATACAATTTGCCGATTACATCAGGCCTCTGAACGAAGAATTGCTGGCTGCTTTCGATTATATGGCCCAAATAGACTTTATCAGGGCAAAAGCACTCCTGGCTCAAAAAATAAACGCCCTTAAGCCTCAACTGTCGGACCAAAGTGTCGTAAACTGGAAAGGAGCCATACATCCCCTACTCTTTCTTTCCCTGCAAAAACAAGGCAAAGAAATCGTGCCCCTCGATATTCAGTTGAACGAACAGCAGAGAATATTAGTGATTTCGGGGCCCAACGCCGGAGGAAAGTCGGTTTGCCTCAAAACAACGGGTCTTCTGCAATATATGCTTCAATGCGGCTTATTGATCCCGGTGCAGGAAAATTCGGTTTGCGGAATTTTTTCCAAACTTTTTATCGACATAGGCGACGAACAATCCATAGAAAACGACTTGAGCACCTATAGCTCACATCTGAACAACATCAAGTTTTTTCTTAAAAATTCAGACAAAAAGACCTTATTGCTGATAGACGAATTCGGCAGTGGGACCGAACCCAAAATTGGCGGCGCCATAGCCGAAACCTGTCTTGATCTCTTCAAGCAAAAGGGGCTGTTTGGCGTTATCACCACGCATTACGACAATCTCAAGCATTATGCCGAAGACAACGAAGGCGTTGTAAACGCTGCCATGCTCTACGACCGGCATCTGATGCAACCCCTGTTCCGATTGGAAATAGGCCGGCCGGGCAGTTCTTTTGCCGTCGAAATTGCCCGTACCATTGGCCTGCCCCGGGAAGTGATCGACAAAGCCACCGAAATAGTAGGCTCAGACCATATCGACATGGACAAATACTTGCAGGATATAGTACGCGACAAACGTTACTGGGAAAAGAAGCGCCTCGAAATCAAACGTCTCGAAAAAGACCTTGCTCAATTGACCACCGATTACCGGGAGCAGATGGAACTCATCAAACAGGAGCGCAAACAAATACTCGGTAAAGCCAAAACTCAAGCCGAACAACTGCTTAGCCGGGCCAACGCCGAAATTGAAGGCACCATCAAAAGCATCCGGGAATCCCAAGCCGAAAAGGAACAAACTAAACTACTGAGGGCCAATCTCGATAAATTCAAACAACAGGCTTTAAAAGAAGAACACGAAGCGGGACATTCCCTCAAACCCAAAGCCTCGCAAACAACTGCCCGCAAACAAAAAATACTGAGCAAACTGGAATCCAAAACACAGAAGAAAGCCGCTGTAGAAACGGAAATCAACTTTGTTCCCGGCGATATAGTCCATCTGAAAGGTCAAAACGTTCCGGGGAAAGTGCTCGAAGTAAAAGGCGGGAAAATCACTGTCGCATTTGGCAGTATCAAATCTACGGTCACCCCGGACAAATTGGGAAAAAGCAAGGCTGCCAAAATAAAAGACCTTCCGGACAAAAGCCTGGGACTGAAAATCAGTGAGGACGTTCATCGCATCGGTTTAAACTTTAAACAGGAAATCGACCTCAGAGGCTTGCGGGGAGACGAAGCGCTGCAACAGGTAATGTATTACATTGACGAAGCCGTCGTTGTGGGCGTTTCCAGCGTCCGCCTTTTGCACGGCACCGGTACCGGGGCACTGAGAACATTGATACGCAACTACCTGGGTACCGTCCCCGAAGTCAAAAGTTTCAGAGATGAGCACGTTCAGTTGGGAGGTGCCGGCATAACAGTAGTCGAATTTAAGCATTAGGCTGTGAAAACCTACCAAAAAACCGACTGGCTGCCCGTTACCAAAAAAGAGATGCAACTCAGGGGCTGGGAACAAGCCGATGTCGTCTTGTTTTCGGGTGATGCTTATGTAGACCACCCCTCTTTCGGGGCCGCCGTGGCAGGGCGTCTGCTGGAAGCCTGCGGAATGAAAGTGGCCCTCGTACCGCAGCCCGACTGGAGAGGAGATCATCGCGACTTTACCAAAATGGGGAAACCGCGGTACTTTTTTGCCATTTCGGCCGGTTGCATGGACTCTATGGTCAACCGCTATACCGCCAACAAACGTCTGCGTTCCGACGATGCCTATACGGCCGGAGGTTTGCCGGGAGCCCGTCCCGACTACACTACCATCACTTACGCCAACATTCTGAAAAAACTCTATCCCGAAGTTCCCATAGTGATTGGAGGCATAGAAGCCTCCATGCGCAGACTCAGCCATTACGATTATTGGTCGGACCGCCTTATGCCGGGCATTCTGGTCGACAGCAAGGCCGACCTGCTGGTCTACGGCATGGGCGAAAAACCCCTGAAAGAAATAGCCGGACTTTTGCTCTCGGGAGCTCCCTTCGAAGCGTTACGCGAGCTCAGGCAAGTCGTCTACCTGAGGCAAGCGGGCGATACAGTAGGCAAGGAAATATCCTCCTGCATTCAATTGCATTCGCACGAAGAATGCCTGAAGAGCAAACGTAAACAGGCCGAAAATTTTCGCGTCATAGAGGAAGAATCCAACAAAATGGAGGCTTCCGTCCTGATTCAGCGCGTCGGGGAAATGGAAATTGTGGTTAACCCGCCTCATCCACCCCTTAGCAGCGAAGAGCTCGACGCCAGCTTTGAGTTACCCTATACCCGCCTGCCCCATCCCAAATACAAAGGTAAGCCCATTCCGGCCTACGAAATGATCAAATTCTCGGTCAACCTGCATCGGGGTTGTTTCGGCGGTTGCTCCTTCTGCGCCATCGCCGCCCATCAGGGTAAATTTGTGGTGAGTCGCAGCAAGGAATCGGTACTGAAAGAAGTGAGCCTGCTCAGCCAAAGAAGCGATTTCAAAGGCTATCTGAGCGATTTGGGCGGACCTTCGGCCAACATGTATCGCATGCAGGGGCAAAACCCGGAGATTTGTCGAAAATGCAAACGTAATTCCTGCCTTTTCCCGAAAATCTGTTCCAACCTCAACGTAGACCACCGGCCCTTGCTCGATTTATACCAAGCAGTAGATGCCCTGCCCGGCATCAAAAAAAGTGTAATAAGCAGTGGCATCCGCTACGACCTCTTGCTTTACTCTTCACAACAAGCTTTAAAATCAGGCAAATATGATCAAACCGCCATTAAAGAGGCCGCAGACAAAGATAGAGCTGCGCAGGAATACACTCGTCAACTGATCGAAAAGCACGTATCCGGCCGGCTGAAAGTAGCACCGGAACATACCGAAAACAGCGTATTAAACTCTATGCGCAAACCCCCGTTTTCACAGTTCATACAATTCAGGGAAATCTTTGAACAAATCGAGAATCGTCGTCTGTGCGAACAGCGAAAAAATCAAAACTTTCGCACAAACGAACCTCATAAAAACCAAAACCTCCCTTCAACTGAATCTCTTAAAGGCGAAAGTAAAATCAAAGGACGTCAGGAACTTGTACCCTATTTTATTTCCTCCCATCCTGCCTGTAGCGAAGAAGATATGGCCGAATTGGCCGCCAAAACCAAAACGCTTAATTTTAGACTGGAACAAGTGCAAGACTTTACCCCTACGCCCATGACTCTGGCCACAGAAATGTACTACACAGGACTGAATCCTTACACGCTCAAACCTGTTTATACGGCAAAAACCAGAGAAGAAAAGCTGGCTCAGCGGCAATATTTCTTTTGGTACCGCCCGGAGGATAAAGCTTCTATTGTGAAAGCACTCCGGCGTCTGAAACGCGTCGATCTTATAGAAAAACTTTACGGCAAAAGACCGGGAAAAGTATAAGCATCCTTAAGTAAAGGAGCCTGTGCGTCCTTGGGAGACAAGATGAGTTCATCTCCCGTAATGGGCCAGGGTATGCCCAATTCGGGATCGGCATAAGAAAGACTGCCCTCGGCCTGAGGAGCATAGACATTATCCACTTTGTAGGTAAATACGGCTTCGGAGCTTAACACCAGAAAGCCATGCGCAAAGCCCCGGGGAATAAAAAATTGTCTTTTGTTCTCCTCCGAAAGCTCCACGGCTACGTGTCGACCAAAATGCGGAGAATTTTGCCTCAAATCAACGGCTACATCAAGCACTTTGCCTAAAATAACCCGTACCAGTTTGGCCTGGGAATATTCCCCTTTTTGAAAGTGCAAGCCTCTCAGCACTCCGCGCGTTGATTTGGATTCATTATCCTGTATAAACCGGATGTTGCCAACGTTCTGTTCAAACAGTTCCTGTTTGAACACTTCCGAAAAATAGCCCCGGGCGTCGTTATAGACTTTGGGTTCAATTACCCAAACACCGGGTATGGCCTGCTGTATGAATTTCATCGTTTGCCGTACATTCTTTCGTAATACTGCTGATAATCGCCCGAAGTAACATCGTTTACCCAGTCCTGATTTTTCAGATACCAGCGTATCGTTTTTTGTATGCCTTCTTCGAATTTGGTTTCGGGATACCAACCCAATTCATTGCCTATTTTGGTGGGATCTATGGCATAACGCATATCGTGCCCCAGGCGGTCGGCCACGTAGGTAATCAAATCGTAATTGATACGTTCAATGTCGGTCTTTAGTACGGAACGGTATTCCGGTTCTTTTTCCATGATTTCGCGAATGGAATCTATGGTCATTTTGACGATTTCGATGTTTTGTTTTTCGTTATGTCCTCCCACGTTGTAGACCTCGCCGGGACGACCTTTACGTATTACCATTTCGATGGCTTTGCAGTGGTCTTCCACGTAGAGCCAGTCCCGGACATTAATCCCTTTTCCGTAAACAGGCAGAGGTTTGCCTTCGAGTATATTTTTGATGATAAGAGGAATTAATTTTTCGGGGAAATGATAAGGGCCGTAGTTGTTGGAACAACGGGTAATGGTGGCAGGCATCTTAAACGTCTCCACATAAGCGTTGACAAACAGATCGGCACTGGTTTTCGAAGCGCTGTAGGGACTGCGGGGATCCAGGGGTGTTTGCTCCGTAAAATAGCCGTCATCACCCAGGCTTCCGTACACTTCGTCTGTAGAAACCTGATGGAAACGAACATTCTCTTTCCATGCCGGATAACCCTGCGAGTCCTTACCGGTGGTCCAGGCTCTCTTGGCTTCATCCAGTAAATTTTGAGTACCCAGAATATTGGTTTCCAAAAATAATTGAGGATTTTCGATGCTGCGATCAACGTGACTTTCGGCAGCAAAATTCACAACCACCTCTATGGGATAAGTTTCAAACAAATTTCTGACCGTTTTTTGATCGCAAATGTTGCCTTTGACAAAAATACAGCCTTCCCCGTCCACATCCCCGGCGATGGTGCCGTAATTCCCGGCATAAGTAAGAGCATCCAGAATTATTATCCGGATATCGGGGTAATTAGCCAACAAATATTTTACGTAATTGGCTCCGATAAAACCGGCGCCACCGGTGACAAGATAAGTTTTCATACCAAAGATAAAATGTATTGCCCGTAGGCTGTTTTATTTAATTTTTCTCCCAGTTTTCGCAATTGTTCATTATCGATCCAACGGTTACGCCATGCTATTTCTTCGATGCAAGACACGTAAAAACCCTGGCGATTTTGGATGGTAGCCACGAAATTGGAGGCTTCCAGCAAACTGTCGCTGTTACCTGTATCCAGCCAGGCGAAGCCGCGGCCAAACAATTCCACCTGCAAACTGCCTTCCTTCAGGTATACTTTGTTCAGGTCCGTAATTTCATATTCTCCTCTGGCCGAGGGTTTAAGCTCGGAAGCAAAACGAGTGACCCGCTCATCGTAAAAATATAGACCTGGAACGGCGTAATTCGATTTGGGCTGCGAGGGTTTTTCTTCGAGAGACAAAACCTTGCCGTTTTCATCGAACTCAACCACACCGTAAGGACGGGGATCTTTCACGTAATATCCGAAGATACAGGCTCCCCGTTCAAGAGCAACAGCACGTTTTAACATCGAGGAAAAGCCCTGGCCGTAAAACAGGTTATCACCTAAAATCAGACAAGCCGGCCCTCCGTTTAAGAAATCCGCTCCCAACACAAAAGCCTGAGCCAGACCATTGGGCTGCTCCTGTACTTTATATTGAAACGACATCCCCAGCGATTCTCCGCTGCCGAGTAATTCCCGGAACATAGGTAAATCTCTGGGAGTTGAAATCACCAACACTTCGCGTATGCCGGCCAACATAAGTGTAGACAAGGGGTAATAAATCATGGGCTTGTCGTAAATAGGCATGATTTGTTTGGAAATAGCGATTGACAAAGGGAACAATCGGGTGGCGCTTCCGCCGGCTAATATAATTCCTTTCATTGTGGGTTTTTTAGGTTTTGCGAGAAAACACAAAGATAAGCATACACTTAAATATTGCAAACTTATGCCCCTGCTTTATTTCCTTTTTTGAAGGAATGTTTCGTGCATATTTATTCTAAATTATTGTTTACATTTGCCCCGGTGCAAGGAGTACATTTTACTTCCATCTCCGGCATTTTAATCCTTGTTTAAACTTTTTGATTTTATTCTTTGTTATTCAATTATTCACCCTTTATTTAAATCCTTATGAGTTTTATCGGAGAATTTAAAAAGTTTGCCCTCAAAGGCAACGTAGTAGACATGGCTGTCGGTATCATTATCGGAGCTGCCTTTAGTAAGATTGTATCCTCTGCGGTGGCTGATGTCATCATGCCCCCTATTGGGTTGTTGGTAGGCGGTGTCAATTTTACCGACCTCGTCTGGAAAATCAAACCCGAAACGCTGGACGAAATGGGCAATGTAATTGCACCTGCCGTAACGTTGAATTACGGTAATTTTCTGCAAGTTACCCTCGATTTTCTGATTGTTGCTTTTGCCGTTTTCCTTTTGGTTAAATTTATAAACGAACTGACCAAAAAAACGGAAGAACTCACCAGGAAAAAACAAGCTGAAGAAACGGAAGCTCCCGCAGAACCCGTCCAACCGGTTATGTCCAAAGAAGAGAGTTTATTGACCGAAATCCGCGATTTATTGGCTGAAAAAATCAAGTAAAAGAACAGCCTGAATAAGGTCGAAATTCAAAGAAGGCAAAATCTCTATAAATCACTAATTTTAAATGGATTATAAGAGATATCCCGGTCAAAGACTTCGACTTTTTCTACTTTTTTCAGATAAACAACAATTTTTGAAGTTAAAGGCAGTACAAGAATCTCATAGGCCGTCTTCATTCCAGTTTGGGTTAGCATCAACATCAACAGGTCCGAGGGCGGCAATATGCCTGTAAAAGCTATACTGAAAAATATCAGGGAGTCGACACCTTCACCGGCCAGGGTAGATACTATGGCCCTAAGTGAGAACCGCCTGCCCCCGTGACGCAACTTCATTTTACTCATCACAAAGGCATTTAAAAAAGAGCCGCATAAAAAAGCTATGAAACTGGCCAAAGTCAATCGCAATGTATTACCCAAAACCTGCGAGAAAGCTTCCTGATGATGAAAATTAACCGAGCCGGGCACATGAATACTTAGCTGAAAAATGGCTACGGCCAGAAAATTCATTAAAAAACCGCTCCAGATAATCAAACGGGCTTTACGATAGCCCCAAACTTCGGAAATTAAATCGTTTACGATATAAGAAACAGGGAAAATCAACAAGCCTGCGGTAGCTTCAATTTTTCCCAGAGCTATGGTTTTTTGTTCCACTATGTTGGCCACGATCAGGCAAACCGTAAAAAGCAAGCCGCAGAGCATGTAGGCTACAGACAATTGTCTTTTCATAATCTTGTTTTTAACGTGGTTTTCAAGCACACGGAGCTGCAAAATTAAGAAATAAATCTACAATTGCTTTTCTGCCAGCAACAATTGTTCCGGACTGCCTATGTCCATCCATTTACAGGCACTCTGATCCAGGCCCAGTATAATATGCTGACGGGCCAAGCGCAAATAAACATCGATTATGGAAAAAACACCTTCTTCCTCCATTAAAGGAAAAATGGAAGGTGAAATACAATGTATGCCCATAAACCCCACAGGATGTAAGGCTTCTTGTTGTCTGGAAATTATTTGTTCCCCGCTTCGCTTGTTTTCCCAACCACAGAGTAAATTGTGTTGATTAAGCAAAAAACATCGATTCTTAAAATCGTTCCGAACGGCCAGCACCGCCAGAGGATACTGCCCGCCGGTTTGAAGTTGGTCTTGAGTCTGAGGTTGAACCTGAGATTGAGGCGGAACAACCTGAGATTGAGGCGGAACAACTTGGGATTGGAACCGGGCTTGAACTCGAGGCTGAGGCCGGGTTTGAGCTCGAAGCTGAGGCCGGGCTTGAGTCTGGGACTGAAAAGGAACCGAGAGCAAGCCCAACGCCTGTTCCATAAACAATTTCAGATCGATATCACTTAAAACATCGACGTTGTGTACCAAAAAAGGCCCGTCTTTTAAGAAGGCCGCCATTTTTTTCAGGCCTCCTCCGGTTTCGAGCAACAAGTCCCTTTCGTCCGAAATATCGAAAGAAATACCGGGTTTACTCAGGGCGTAAAGCTCCAGGGCTTTTTCCACCTGGCCGGCAAAAGCATGTACATTTACCACATATTCCCTGATACCGGCCTCGTACAGTTTGTCCATTACCCGGTAAAGCATGGGACGTCCCTGTATACTGACCAGGGCTTTGGGCTTATCCAGGGTGTGAGGATATAAACGGGTACCTAAACCCGCAGCAAACAAGACCGCTTTCATTTCAGATGCATTGAACGACAAAGATAGGGAAACTTAGACAAGTAAGTTTCCCTATCCCGGCGAAATGCTTATTCACGAATCAATTTTTCGACCCCTGAAACTTGCTCATTGACTATGCTGATTATATACATTCCCTGAACATAGTCGTCCAGCGAGAATTCAAAACGACTGTCTTCAGCACTCAGGTATTTGATTTGTCTGTGCAGAATTTGTCCCGTCATGGACGAGATACAAATGGTTGTTTCCCCTTCTATGCCGGAAGTTTCCAGTACAAAGCCCGAAGCGGAGGGATTGGGGAATACACTGAAACTGCTGGTCGTTTCCTGCCCGTCAAGACCGGATTGTCCATTGATCTGCAAACTGCTCCCAGCCGATTCCCCGCAACAATTTACAGCCCTAACCGAAATAGTGCCGGAACCCAAATAAGGAATATTCAAACTCAGGCTATGACCCTGCACTGTTTTTTCCCAATAGGGAGGCAATACCGTCCAGATATAAAAAGCGGCATTAGGAACGGGTTTAATGGTATAGGTATAATTGCCGGCCACTACCACCATACTGTCGCCGTAAATCGGGCCGGGAGCTTCGGGCGGAGCACAAACCGCCAGACTCAAATGAAGGATACTGTCGCAGCCCCATTGATTCTGCAAAGTATCTGTATAAATGAATGTCCCTGCTTCCTGATGCGGTGGCAGATTGAATCCGTTCCCTGTGTAGGACTCACCGATACAGACACTGTCCGACAGTTCAACATAACTGCGTGCCAACAACTCCAGTCTGAGAATCTGCAAGGTATCGGGCGCCGATTCGGCATAAATAGTGTCGTAATAAATGCCTGCCTCGGTAATCGACTGCCCTCCAAAGCTGTAAACATCGCCCCGACAAAGAGCAATTCTCAGACTGTCGACTATCAGTTCATTATGGTGTTGGGCAAGTACAACTTCGTAAGACATAGGCTCGTTCGAAGGGCTGTTATCCAAAATATGCAGGTAATTGACAGCCGTTGGGTTCGTGGCTTCGGCTTCCGGGAGCGAACTCAGCCAGACATTCCTTGCCGGCAATTCCAGGGCATCTTCCATGCGTTTCACAGACAAAACCTTAGCTTGCCCATTCAAACCCGGATGAGCCGTCCTGAAATAATTCCAACCTTCCTGAGCCGGAAACAAACTGAAAATCAAAAGGCTGTCCGCATCCCAGGGGCTGGTATTAAACTTCAAACTATCCGCTGCATAAACAGGAAAGTGCAAACCCTGAGAAAGGATTAGAGAATCCGGCCAATGCAGGCTATCACAATGGCTATTGATCAAAAAGTCGCTTTGATTATCGTCCAGTTCATCGTAAGCCTGCACCAGCCTGTATAGAGGAAGTTGTCCGGAAACGGATAACAATGCAGTATCGGGATGTTTAAAAGGATCCTCGTGCAAAGTATTGAAATGAAAAGAATCGATCAATGCCGGTGCATTGCCTTTGAACCACCATATAAAGCTGCGACTTTGTCCGGGAGCCAGACTGTCGATAGAAATACTATCACCGGCGATTGGCAATATGCCGTTGTTTTGCTCCCAGCCCAGAAGCAGCAACTCGCCCGGGGTATTGTTGACGGGGTGAGTCAAACTGATTTCCCTGGCCACACCCGGACCGTGGTTTTCAATGATCAAACCCAAAGGAACGTAATGCCCGCCCGTGTTCAAACCTTCTCCGGGCGGCAAGACCGTTTCGGAGGGTGGCAAACCTGTTTCAGACTTAAAAGGCAAAAAATAATTAAGTCTGCACAAAGGCGAAGCTCCGGGATAAATACCCATGGGATACAGCAGATTTACAACTGTCTGTTCACTGAGCCTGTCGACATATGAAAAGCGTCCTCCCAGCAAATAGGGCCCAAGGTAATCTTCCGGTATTTGAGGTTTTGCGAAAATCCGGAGTAAAGCCATATTATTGGAGGTAGCTCCCACGCTGTCGGGCAGATAATAATTGATATCAAAATAATGGTTGCAGATAATACCCAGGCTGTCCTTGAGTTCTATTTCCAGTTGTATTTGCTCCAGAATTGAAGAATCCTGCATGTTATACAGGTTTAGAGCTGCGTCAATACCGGCCCTTTGCATACTTATGCTTTGTTGAAAATTTTCGGAAACTTCGCTGCTGTCCGATTCCGTTGTCAGACCAAAACGGAGTTGAAGTTCATCAAAGGCCCGGGCGGGAAAAGAATAACTGCCTCCGGCAATAATGGTATCGGCAGTGGTCTGCTCCTCCGTGCCGCTTGTGATACTTCCCTGAATACAGACATCGTCGAGACAAAACGTACCCAGTTTACTTTCCGCACTCCATCCGTAAAAACGAAAAACCAGCGTATCCGGCCCTGTAACAGACAAAGCACAGGTGCTATAGACAGTACCTGAAGTCGTTAAGCTCATATCTTTCAATTCAAGACTATGATCTTCCAGAACCATGATTTTATCGTCTTGTTTATCGTAAACAAAAGACAAATTTGTCGAGAACTGATCCCTGCCGGTTCTGACGGCACAACGCCTTATACCGGTTCCCGAGCGCTCAACCAGGAAAGAGAGCCTGTCGATGTGCAAAGAGTACGACGGAAGCACACAGATACTGAACTCATAGTATTGATTAAGATCGATCGTTCCCGTAGCGGGCAGGCTGTCGATCTCGGCCCTTGGCCAGGATTTAAACGAAAAATTCTTGCTCGAACTGGGATCTGTTGCCAGACCCCATACGGAATTTTCGGCCACAGCTTTGAACGGAAAAAACAGCAAGCCCTCTTGCTCAGGAGGAGGAGTCGGATCTACCCGGCCGCTGCTTTTGTTTACTAAATCAAAAGTATAAGTAAGTGAAAAATTTACCTGAGCGCTCATGGCTGCACTCAGACCCAAAAGGCTCAAACATAAAACAATATGTCTGAAGAATTTACGATTAATAAATAGCCTTTTATCAGAATAATTAATATTAATGTTTTTCATTTTGGAAGTGTATTAATTGGTTTGAATTTATCTTTTGATAGCGCAAACTTAATATTAATACAATTACCAAACAAACATTTTAAAAAGGATTTGTGTTAAATAAAATCGTAAAAGACAGGCGGGTTTCTTAAAAAGAGCGCAATTCTTTGACCGTCAACATATGGACAAAACAGCTATGAATTTCCCGCAGTGGAATAGGAAGATTCCAATCCTGCATAAGCTCATCGATCAAATCGAGAGCCGGTGGAATGCTTTCTTTAAAACCCGGTTTCCTTTCCACCACACCTCTAAAGCCGAAAGCTGCCAAAGCCTGCATTAAGCGCAACAAAACCGCCGAGTGAAAATAATGAAGAAAATCCCCCGCCCTGACATCGGCTTTTGTTTCCAACAAAGAAACATAGTATTCCAATAATTCTGTCCTGGAGTTCCTGGGCAAATACGATTTGGCATCGTACAAGAGTGAAGCGGGATCGTATTGCAACAAACCTCTGCGCCCTCCTTGGAAATCAATAAAATAGGGCTCATCCTCCATTACCATAATATTGGCCGTCTGGAAATCGCGAAACAAAAAATAATCCGAAGGAGCCGTCTGCAAAAAATCCACCAGGCTGCGGAAATCGTTTTCCAGGGCCTGTTCGTCAAAAGGTATTTTAAGCAAACGCAAAAAGAAATACTTAAAATAGTTCAGGTCCCAGTGCATGGCATCCCTGTGAAAAGAAGCACTTGGCGTGGATTTGGAATAGTCAATGCAGTCTTTTCCGGCCAATTGCATATCGAGCAGGCAACTCAGGCTCTTTTTATACAAAAGGAAAAGTCTTTCGGGAAAACGGGCAGCCGGTTTGTCTTTGACAGGAAACCATTCGGAATTCAAAAGCGAGAATAAACTTTGATCGCCCAAATCCTGCTGTAAATACACAAAGCTATGTGGATCGTCCGCGTAAATTTGGGGCACAGGCAAACCGGCCCGGTAAAAGGATTGAGCAAACGAAACAAAGGCGGCATTTTCCCTAAGATCGGCGTTCCAGACGCCAATTATGCTGGCTGGAGCAGGAGCCGGCAAATAAATACGATAATACCGACGATAGGATCCGCAGGCCGGCATTTCCTGCAAGCTCGATATTTCCAGGCCAAAATGTTGTTTACATAAACGAGCCAGACTTCTTTCAGTGTTTTTTTCCATACTAAATGGTTCAGGGAGCATCGTCCGGCAACAAAAATAGCTATTCTTTTCGAGCAGAACAGCAGTCCGCGGTTTATTTGACAAAAACCAAACTGCTGGGATTCAAGCCAACGCTCTCGAATCGAAACTTTAAATTTCCCTCTGCAGAAAAACACAAACAATCTCCCCAAAGGGTATAATCGTAGGCATCGCAGATGTACACATCGCCGGAATAGGGATTTACCTCTATGGCATAGGGGCGTGTGATAGGAGTTCCGTCCGATATGAATTGATCTGAAATTATTGTTTCTGTCAGACAATCAAAGACCTTTACAGAGTTTTCTCCGCCTTGTACCGAATAATGGTAGATATAAGCAGTGTCGTTGTGTATGGCCAGATTCCAGGCCGGAATGTCATTAAATACCTGCACAACCGAATCCAAGCGGCTATCTATCCGGCATAAACTAAAAGGAATATCCAGCAAATTACCCCGGAGCACCACGTAAATATCGCCCTGACTGTCTACCTGCATCCGGTATGGATTCAGCCCTGTTTCTATTTTTTTTATTTCACGAAAGCTGAGCGGATCGACCACCGAAACGCTGTTGTCGAAATAGGGATTGTCGAGGCCGCCGGAATTGGACACATAAATTTTATTGTTTGCCAGGCAGATTCCGTCCGGATTCCGTCCGCAATTCACGTAAGCTTCTACTTCGAGGCTGGCGGTATCGATTCTGGCTAAGCTGCCGTCGAAAGAACAGACATAGGCTTTACCGTCCAGAAAATCAATGTAGCGAGGCTGTCTGGCCTGCCGGTTTTCGTCAAATAAAGGAATGCGCTTTATTGACAATCCGCTGTAGAGGTCCAGCACCTCAATTTGCGAAGACAAACTCACTACAATATACAGTTTGGATCCGTAGGCCTTCATATCGTTGCCGGTATCGCCCAAACCTCTTTTGTTCAACGATCTGAACACATTTTTATTCAAGCTTTTCTGTTCAAACGAATAATAAGCCAGGGTAGAATTATTTAAATTCATCAGGCCTTCGGACAAAATCCAAAGCCCACGACAAGCACCCTGGTCCAGGCCCGGCAAATCGCCGTTGGTTTCGGGCCGGTCTTCCATTTCACATGAAAGGGTCAGTAAAACGGTCAGCAAGAGCAAGCCCAAAACTGCAAGTCTTGTAACTAATGCCAAAACAGCAGGCAGAAATCTTTGTTTACCGACTAAAAACAAGCTTCGCCCTGAAAGAACGTCCCGGCATGGGGTAATTTCGAATGATTTCATACTGTTTTCCCGTTAAATTGAGCACTTCAGCACCCAGCGTCATTTTGGTCTTAGCCAAATTAAAAGACTTGTTGAGCGAGATTCCCTGATCGGCATAGGCCGGCATACGATTCAAAGCATAATTTTCGAAGCCCGAATAGCGAATGCCCGAATAAAGCAAGTTATACGATAATTGCCAGTCAAAGGCCCGTAGAAGCAAAACGCCCGATCCGCTGTGTTTGGGTGTATAAGGCAATTGATGTCCGTAGGCCCTGCTTTCGGGATCGGTCACATTCAAAACCGACTGCAAGGTATAGCTTGCTCTAAGCGCAAGGGCCGCGTTCTTACCCAAAGAGCAAGCCCAATCCAGACTAAAATCCGCGCCTTTTATGCTGACTTCTCCCAAATTCAGCATGGTCCATATAAAAACATTTTGCGTAGGGTAGGCCACAATTTTGTTTTCTACCCGGTTGGCATACACATCCAGGCTAAGGCTAAGCTCCTGTCCGGGCAGCGGTTTTGTACTCAGGCCGGTACCCAGGTTAAGCTGCCGGGTGTTTTCGGGAATCAGATCGGGATTACCGATACGTCCGTAATACAAATCGTTGAAACTGGGCATTCTGAATATAGATTTATAGAAAGCCCTCACGTACCAGCCCTGTACAAGCCTCAACGACACCGAAACCGAAGGTGTAAGTTTGCTGTAATCTGCTCCCTGAGGCCCCGCTCCTGCTTCTTCCATAATCCGGCAAAATAGCAAATTGCCGCTCAAATTCCAGGCGCCTGCCGAAGCTTTCCCGGCCAACACGGTGTATAAACTCAGGCGCTGAGGACGGTTTACAAGAAACTCTTCTGAAAAAAGCTCCTGCATGCTGATATCTTGCGAAAAAACCAGGCTGAATGCCGATTGGGGCCTATACTGTAGAGCTCCGCTCAGGTAGGACTCCATCTGCCGGTACTCTGCTTCGTCCCGACCGTCGGAATTCAAAAAGGACGGATCGAGGTAGTGGGTATAACTGCCGTTTATTTTGGTATTCAATCGCAGACTCCAACTCGGATGCAAAAGGCTTTTGTAATGCCCTTGTATAAAACTCTGCTTATCCCATAGCCTTTGACCGGAAGAATTTTCCGTATTATAATAGATGCCGGCTCCGGGCAAACCCCGCTCCGATTGATTGTAATAGAGTTTAACTGTGGCCTCGGAACCTTTGGTATTGCGCCAATACCAGGAAGGCTCCAGCCTGAATTGGCGGATATCCGAATTCCGGCGACGTTCTCTGCTGACCAGATCCCCTTCGGAACCATAGTACATTAAATAGGGATAATCTCCCCGCGATTGCAAATAATAAACATCCAGGCTGAGAGAGTGCCGATCGTTAAGCTTACGCTGCAGCAACAAAGAGGGATTCAACAGGCCAAAAGAGCCGCCTTGAAATTTCAATCTCAGGTTTTGTTTTTTACCGGGAGCAAAACCGGGTTTCAGGCTTTGAAGCTGCAAAAGACCGGCTGAAGCAAACAAACGGGCAGGCTGAAATATATCTTCGGTTTGTCCGGTACTCAGGCTTATGCTTTCCAGGGCATCCAAGGCAAAACGTCCCAAATCTATCTGCCCGTTTTGCACATCCGTCACCGGCAAGCCGTCGTAGGAAAGGGCTGTATGATGCGCCCCCAGACTGCGGACGGAGATGGTTTTGAGTCCGCCCAATCCACCGTAATCCTTCACACTGACACCGGTGAAAAATTTCAAGGCATCGGCAAGCTGCAAAAATGGCAATGCCTGAAAAAGACTGCTGTCCATTTCCTGAACGAGTTTGCCCTCTTGTACTTTTGCTTTGGATTCCCGTCCCAGCACCGTTATTTCTTCAATGGTATATTCCTGAGCCACAGGATCGGTCAGGGCATACAATGCAGTACCCCCTGGCAAAACAACCGACAGCGCAAAGGCTAAGCAAATCAACACGGGCTTAGCTTCCAACGAGAAGCTGATTGCTTTTTTCATCTTACGGTAAATTCAGCGATCCGGCGTCGCATGTTGGTCCATGCCGAAAAAAAGGAAAGCCTCTTGACGGCATATTCAGCAAACAGGTTTTCTGACTTGGTCTGTTTTCCCGACCTTCCCATCCATAAGCATAGACAGTGGTCCTGAGCGGAATAAAAGCCGGGTTGAGCCCGGCTCCGGCCTTACAGCAGCGGGACTGTTCCGGATTTACACCGGATTCCCTTTTTGCAGCAACAAAGATAGGGTATTTTTTGAAAAACCCCGTTTTACGATAAAAAGATTACTCAACGCATCACCGCCTGAATGGCATCGCCTTTGAGGGTGCGGGCAAATTTCCGGGGAGAAACCCTGACAGGCTCTTTCATAAATTCCGGAATATTGTAGGATTTCAAAAAGCCTAAGTGAAAATCGGGATCCTTTTGGGGCAAAATAAAAGGTTTTCCTGCCCTGCCCTGCTCATCGAAATAGGCTATGTAAGGACGTGTGTATGAACCATCGTCCCTGCGGGTGCTGAACACCATCCAGCGTCCGTTCGACGACCAGGAATGATAACTTTCGGTATCCTTGCTGTTGACTTCTTCGAGCGAACGTATGGTGTTATTTTGAAAATCGAGCAAGTACAGATCGCTGTTTTTGTGCCAAATGTGGAAAGTGCCGTATTCGGCCATGGAAAACAACAGATACCTGCCGTCGGGCGAGATCCTTGGCAACAAAGCGCTCATTCCAATGGATTCGGCATCTATCAACAAACGCGGCTCTCCGAAAGTTCGCTGTTCGATATCGAAGGGCACAGAAAAAATATTGTATTTTATCTCCTGGTAATAAGTAGCCAAATCGCTTTCACGGTCTCCGGTCCTGCTTTCAAAGCGGGCAGAAGAATAATACAAAGTCTTGCCGTCGGGCGACCAGGCAGGGAAAGTTTCCAGCGCAATACTGTCGTTCTGTATGATACTTACCTGATTCCTTTCAATATCGTACAAGATCAAATCTGAATTCCGGTCCAACACTTCCACTTTCTGAATATCCTTGGAATGAAACAGTTGATTGGTATTGTTCACCGAATAGGCGATCAGTTTTTCGAAAGGATGCCAGGCCGGATAAACTCCACCCGAAATCAATTGTTCGGTTTTGAGATTTACCTTTCGGGGTACTCCGTCGCAGACAATCAAGGTACCGGCGTGATGAGCCCGGGCATGAAACTGCATATTGTCGGTTTGGTAATTCTGATAAGAATGGCAGTTGATGCATTGAAAATCTTCTTTTTCGGAAACCAGGTTGTTGTTGTATATGTCTTTCTCCCAAAAACTGCCCAAATGCCGTTGCCGTATACAGAGATTCTCGTATAAAACATAAGAAGGCTCAATCAGGCGATAAGAGAGGTACTCGTCGATGGAATCGGCGGCTATACTGTTGGTAAAAGGTTGATAGCGATTCCATTCTCCGTTTTGTCGAGCATATACTTCCACGGAATATTTTCCGGACTTGTTGGCCTCGAGCAGGCTTCTCCATTTTTTTTCGGGAATCAATACTTTGGGGCCTTTCAGCACAAAAGAACCACCCCGATCTCCCTGAATCCCGACCAATATCTTTTCGGCAGATACTTCGACTTTAAAATTCAAGGGGGCGATATTGCAGGGAATAATCAAATTCCTGTAATCCGGACTGATTGTAACTTCTTCGTTGAGTTCGGCATAATCATTGGGCAGAGTCTGAGTGCAGGACAACATCAGAGCCGCAACAAACAACACTGTCCATAAGCGATATAAAAACGTTGACATCATCTTAGTTGGTTTTTAAGTCTTTAACAAAACAAAAATAATACCAATAGCTTTTTTCAAAAGACCTTTTAACCAAGGCGGCCAACATCTCTTCTGTTAAATGCGTATTGGACTCGGTAAGGCGTTTAAATTCATCAAAACGCTGCAAAACCCGGGGATCCATTAAGTTTATGAGATCACCCAGATCTCTTTTTTCGAAATAGGCCAGCAACAAGGCTGCTTCCTGTACATGCCGGGGCAAAGGCAGGTTTTTGTTTACATAGACAAAAAACATCGGCCAGAATTTGTACACCGATTTGGTGGTCAGTATCGACGACATCGACCATTCGAGCATTTCGTCGGTACCCGATTTCAAATTGCAGAAATGATTCAGGATGGCCAATTCAATTACCCGCTGGTCCTGACCCAGCAAGTTTTCGTACTGAGTCAGAGCCAGCAGGGTTTTATATTGTTTGTTCTCCAGCAAAAGAGCCGGATCATCGAGGTACACCCGGTGCTCCGAAGCCCATTTTTTGTAAAACAAGGTCTTCTCCAAAATGTGAATGTATTTCCCGGCCAACTCCATTTCCCGGTTGAGCAGGGCCGACATCATCATAAACCGTAGGTTCTCCGGACGAGGGCCGAACAAAACCATATTTTCCATATTCCAACGATAGGAATAATTCAACAGGCCATAATAGAAACAATTCACAGGCGCCCCAACAATGGTGTTGCTTACCAAGGTGTTTTTAGTGTGGAAGGGCTCATCGGTATTGGGGAAGGTGAACATTCTTTCACAGAGCTGATTTTTATTGTACAGGGCTATATTTCTGTAAATCACCAACAAACGATTGGGATTATCGTTGGGCTTACGAGCCAGTTCCAGCACTTTATCCCAATCTTCGTGCGAAATGGCCCTTTCCATGGCCAACTGAGTTTCAAAATTAAGGTCCTTGTACGAACCTGCCTGCACAAACGTAATACCTAGTACAAAAAACAGCGGATTAAGCCACCAAAGCGGCCGACAGGAGTCCTTTTTGACAAAAGAAAGTAAGGCCAGTCCCAATAAAAGCAAAGAACAAGCCACCAGCGCTGTCCACATCCAGGGAGTGTTGGGGTAATCGTACACCGGCAAGCCGTAAGCAAAAAGATACTTCGGATTGATGTTTTGTCCGGACAAAAGAAAAAACAAAGGCGGAACAGCCAGAAGAAAAAGCAGAAGCAACAACTGCCTCAACAAGAGTTTTGTTTGATGTTCGGTTTCGGTTCGACCGGCAGCAAACAATCCGACCCACAAAAGCAAAGCTCCCAATAAAGCGTAGAAACCGAAGAAGGGATAGCCCAGGAGAACTAACGTTAGCAGGATTAAGATTCTTGCCCGGGTTCCGGGAAAAAAACGAGCAACAAAAAGAGGCAATACCGCCAGTATCATACCCGCCAACTGGGATAAAACCGAGTATTTGGCCACAAAAATACTGTATTCCTGCATGCCGATGTAAAGTAGGGCCATCGACAGAGGCAGCAGACTCAGCAGCCTGAGATGTTTGGGTAAATCAAAGGCCCGGACCAGCATCCATTGCCAAAGCAAAAGCAGAGCCGTCAGTATAACGGCACCCAGCCGGGGATAATAAAAAAACTGAGTCAGAAACTTTCCCGCGTACTCCAACAATCCTCCCGGACTTTGAAGGTGCTCGTAAAAAAAGGTCTTGTCGAACAAAAACAAAGTCAATTCCTGCAAGCGGAACATCAAATCGGCCTTATGTATCCCAAGGAACCAAAAGCTGTACAAAGCAAACAGCAAACTGCCTGTAATATTGATCCAAGTAAAAGTTCCGGCCGGGAGTTCCGGCCGGCTAACTTGTTTTTTGCCGGGTTTACTGCTTTTGTTCCGCATATTCTCTGTTTAGAAAGGAGCAAAATTCTTGTTCGAAACGGGCAGGATTGCCATACATTCCATTTCGACCAACCATTGGCTGCGACAAACAGGGGCCAGCACATAAACTTGGGGAACGTTGGGTAATCTATTGTTAACCAGGGATTTTACCAACTCGTAATCGGCTATATCACGCAGATATACAATAGCATGAACCAAATCTCCAAATCCGGCACCGGCCTCCGACAACAAAGCTTCCACATTTTCGAACATCCGCTGAGTCTGTGCCTGAATATCCATGGGATACAAAGTCCGGCCTTGATTGTCGATGCTGGCGGTACCCGAAATGATCACGTGTTTTCTGTCGCCGTATTCAACGACCGTGCCCCGCTCAAATGTAACACCATAAACCTGGGTGGGACTCAGGTGCTCCGGAGCATACAGAAATTTCTGCTGTTCTTTTTTGAGCCCTTGCACCGCATAAGCATCCATAAACACCAGATTCGAAGGCAAATAATGCCTGCCCTCGATGCCGGTACTGGAAACATAATGCGTGTCCTTGTTCAAACCTTCCTGTTCAAAGACTTCACGGCGGGCTCTAACCATACCCTCGTAATTGATATCCACCGCCTGCACGTAGACCCAGGTACGAAGTAAATGTTCCGCCATATTCAACTTATCGCGGCCCATCAGTTCTTTTAAATCGTTAAACAACTTGAGGGTCTGGGCGTAGGAGCCCGAGGACAAATCGTTCAGTCCGTAATAATAAAAATGCTTGTAGGCAGGCCTGGTCAAAGTAATTACGTCACTGTCCACATCGATACGGCCTTCTTGTACAAAATAGCACCACAAGGCCATTTTGCTGCCGTCCAAAGGAGGCTGCCCTACCAGCGATATAGCTACGTCCGGCTTATCGAAAAGCGTATACTGGTTACAGGGATCGCTCAAAAAATATCTTTTCCATACGGCTGTGGCCGGAGAAATTTCCTGCTTCAGACTTTCGTAGGCTTTCTCAAGTAAATCCAACTGAACCGAAGCATTCAGGCCGGATACTTTTTTTAAATTGATCAGGGCATGGTATTCACGCGTCCCATTGTTCGTGGCCGGCGAAAAGGTGGCCAATTGTATTTCGCTGTATTCTCTCGAGAGTACTTTATACTCCATATTACCTCTATTGTTGTTATTTTAAAAAAGCAAAAATACAGGATATTTTTTGATTTATAAACTACCTTTGTGGGCTTATCAAGCAAAAATCGTCCAAAAATAGGTCATTTCCCTACCAAGGGTTTACACCAACAAAAGTCCGGTCCCCAACAAATGGGCAGCCGGGTTCAAGTAAAAAACAGATAATTTATGAATAAACCGCTTATTTCCAAAGCTTTCAACCCTGATAACTTTCGACATCAAGGCCATCTTCTGGTAGAATTGTTGGGGGATTACCTGGAATCGGCCCTGCAAAGTTCAAAACCTGTAAATCGATGGAGAGACCCCGAAGATCAGCTTACATTCTGGCAGAACGATTACAAAGAGGGCGACAGAGAACTGGGACGTTTTTTCAAAAATCTGATTGACAGCTCTTTACATATGCACAATCCCAAAAACATGGGGCATCAGGTGGCAATTCCTGCTCCGGAAGCCGCACTGGCCGGGCTGTTGACCGAACTGCTCAACAATGGAACCGTAGTTTACGAAATCGGAGCTCCGGCAGTAGTGTTGGAGCGTGTCGTATGTAAACAACTGGCTCAGGAAATGGGCTTCGATCCCGGCAAGGCCGACGGCTTTATGACTTCGGGAGCTTCGTTGGCGAATCTTACCGCCCTGATGGCCATACGCAATATCAAGGCCGGTGAAGATGTCTGGAACAAGGGAAATAACAAACAATACGCCCTGATGGTGTCTGAAGAAGCCCATTATTGCATAGATAAATCTTTGAGGATTATGGGTTTGGGCGAAGCAGGCACTATTCGCATACCTGTGGACGAACACTACAAGGTGCGTGTAGAAATGCTCGAAAGCGCTTACCGGGCAGCCCGCGACCGGGGTGTCGAAGTGCTGGGAATAATCGGTTGCTCCTGTTCCACTTCGACGGGAACTTACGAAGAACTGGAACCTCTCGCCGATTTTGCACAGGCTCACAACCTGTGGTTCCATGTGGATGCCGCACACGGCGGCCCTGCCATATTCTCAAAAAAGCACAGGCATCGTTTGAAAGGCATTGAACGAGCCGACTCTGTAGTGATGGACTTTCACAAAATGATGATGACCCCTGCCCTTTCTACGGCCATTATTTTCCGTGAAGCAAAACATTCTTACCGCAGTTTCAGCCAAAAAGCACAGTACCTGTGGGAAGAACAAGAAAAAAAATCCTGGTTCAATCTCGGGCAAAGAAGCTTTGAATGCACCAAGCTGATGATGAGTGTTAAGATATACACTCTGCTCAGACAATACGGTACGGCTTTGTTCGAAGAATACATCGATTATACCTACGACCTGGCCCAGTCTTTTGCCGGTATGCTCAAACAAGAAAGCGATCTGGAACTGGCCCTGCAACCCGAAACCAACGTGGTTTGCTTTCGTTATAACCCGGGCAAGCTGAGCAGCACAAGCTTAAGCAAACTAAACAGCCTGATTCGCAAGAAGTTGATCGAAGACGGAGAATTCTATATCGTGCAAACCCAGCTCAAAGATGATATCTGGCTCAGAGTAACCCTGATGAATCCCTTTACCACAACCGTGGAACTGCGGGCATTACTGGAGAAAATCAAACAGCTCGGCAGGCAGCTCGTGTCAGAGCAATAGTGGAAGTGCCACCGGATAAAACCGGCCTTTCCAAAAACAGTATGTTAGTTTTCCGATTTTCCGGGACTGACCTTGTCGAGGATAACGGCTCCAAGAATGACAAAACCCTTTATGACTTGCTGCCAGAAAGGAGAAACGTTCAGCAAAACCAAACCATTGTTGAGCACCCCGATAATCAACGCGCCCACCACCGTACCGGCAATGGATCCCTTGCCCCCGCTCAGGGAAGTGCCTCCAATAACAACGGCGGCTATGGAATCGAGTTCATAACCGCTGCCCGCGTTGGGCTGGGCAGAATCCAATCTGGCTGTAACCATCAGCCCGGCTACGGCAGACAATATTCCCGCCAGGGTGTACACCCAGAGGATAATTTTATTCACCTTGATACCCGACAACAAACTGGCTTTTTTGTTGCCTCCGATGGCGTAAATATAACGTCCTGTGCGGGTTTTGAACATAAAAAAAGCAAAGAAGGCCACGATCAACAGGGCCACCCACACCGGCATAGGCACTCCCAAAAACCAGCCGGTACCCAAAAAAGAAAAACTCTCGCCCAGACCCGTAATGGGGAAACCCTTGGTGTACAACATGGTCAATCCCCTGGCTATGGTCAGCATGGCCAAAGTAGCCACAAAAGGCGGCACCTTGAAGCGTGTGATCATCCAGCCGTTGAAGGCTCCCAGCGCAGCACCGATAAGTAAAGCGGCCAGTATACAGCCCCAAAAGGTAAAGCCCACGTAAAGGTCTGCTGCGGGAAAGCTGAAACCGTTTTTGCTCAGTCCGGCCGCCACAGCACCGCTCAGCGCCAGAATGGAACCCACCGAAAGATCGATGCCTCCGGTCAGAATAACCATGGTCATTCCCACCGATATACAAAGGTTAACCGAAACCTGGCGCAAAACATTGAAAAAATTGTCGGTGGTGGCAAAATTTCCCGAAAGCACGGACATTACTCCCACCATCAGCAGTAGAGCGACCAGAGGTTTAATTACCGGTTTGTCTATAATGACTTTAAAGTTCTTTTTCATAATCACTGCTATTTAGGCCTTATCGGGTATTTAAGCCTTATCGGGTAAGGCTGCTTTCAATAAGGCTTCTTCAGAAAACTCGTCCCGTTCAAAACGTCCGCTTAACCTACCCTCGCAGAGGCAAATTATTTTATCGGACACAGCCATAATCTCCGGTAATTCAGAAGATACCACCACCAAAGCCATGCCCTGGCCGGCCAAATCGTCCATCAATTTATAAATTTCATTTTTGGAGTGAATGTCGATGCCCCGGGTAGGTTCGTCCAATAATACAATGCCGGGCTTAGTCAGCAACCACTTGGACAGAACCACTTTTTGCTGATTGCCTCCGCTGAGTTGAGAAGCCAATTGTAAACCGGAATACGATTTAATTTCCAGTTTGCTTCTCATTTCTTCTGCTGTTGCCCGTTCTTTTTTAAACGAAAGCAGGCCATGTTTCAAAAAATTTTTAAGAGAAGCCAGAGTTGTATTTTGCTCGATCGACATGTCGAGAACCAGTCCTCCGGTTTTTCTGTCTTCGGGAATAAGCGCCAAGCCCTCTGCCACCGCGGCATTAGTGTTATTAAATTTAACTTGCCTCCCTTTGACAAACACCCGGCCCTCCACTTGCTTGCCGTACAAACCAAACAAGGCTTCCATCAATTCGGTCCGTCCGGCACCCATCAAGCCGTAAATACCCAATACCTGGCCGGCATACACTTCAAAACTTATGTCTTTCAGGCGGTATTTGCCTTCGCGCAATGGGTCCTTGAGGCAAAGATCCTTGACCGCAAGCATGCATTCCCCCGGGCGATGTTGTTTTTTTATAAAAAAATCCTTGCGTTCCCTTCCGACCATCTTGCGCACCAATTCATCCACGCTGGTTTGTTGTATCGGGCAAGCTTCGATAAAACAACCGTCTCTCAACACAGTTACATAATCAGCCAGCAGTCTTATCTCGTCCATTTTATGAGTGATATACACTACTCCCACTCCATTTTCGGTGAGTTCCCTTATCAGGCGAAACAATATTCCGGCCTCCTTTTCGGACAAGGAAGAAGTGGGTTCGTCCATAATCAAAACTTTGGCGTGAAGAGACAGAGCTTTTGCAATTTCCACTATTTGCTGCTGACCGGGTCTGAGGTCTATGACCAACTTTTCGGGACTTTCGTCGAAATGCAATCTTTCGAGCAAATCGACCGTATCCCTTTTCATTTTGGGGAAATCTATCAATCCCAAGGCATTCAATGGCTCCCTGCCTAAAAAAATATTCTGGGCAATATTCAAATAAGGAACCAGATTCAATTCCTGATGTATCATGGCTATTCCCTGCCTCTGGGCATCGGCCGTTCCCGAAAAGCTTACCGGCCGGCCGCAAAGCAACACTTCTCCCTGATAGTCGGAATACACCCCCGACAAAATATTCATCAGAGTTGATTTGCCTGCCCCGTTTTCACCGACAATGGCATTTACTTTACCTGCATAAACCTTAAAACCGACATCGTCCAGGGCCAACACGCCGGGAAACTGTTTGCTGATGTGCCTGGCTTCGAGCAGAATTTCAGAATCGGACTTATACATGGAACTGCCTTAACTCAGTATTTCGATTTTATAGGGAATCAGCACCAGTTCTTTCAAGGGCAAATCAGTGATATTTACCTCGACGGCAGCAACGAACTCTATTCTGACTCCGGGGCTGAACCGTTCGCTCAGAGGAG